>Ga0164296_1000583_pt1 | contig 42477 bp, 38 predicted proteins | sample GEODES057metaG_FD_113533 | JGI IMG/M metagenome (GOLD analysis project Ga0164296, IMG submission 113533) | Dystrophic lake water microbial communities from Trout Bog Lake, Wisconsin, USA - GEODES057 metaG | ecosystem: Environmental > Aquatic > Freshwater > Lake | place: USA: Trout Bog Lake...
GGTCTCAAAATGAGTGAAGACGTTCATTTATCTCAAATTTGCATGGATTTCGGCAGTTTTCGCGCTGTAAATAATGTTGAAGTAACGATCAAACCAGGTGAGTTTTTCTCATTCTTAGGCCCATCTGGCTGCGGCAAGACGACGATCCTCCGTTTGATTTCCGGCTTCATGGAGCCAACTCAAGGTGCGGTCAAAATTGGCGGCAAGGACATGAAGGGCATTCGTCCCAATGCACGCCCCACCGCGCTTATCTTCCAAAATTTGGCGCTGTTCCCTCTGATGCCAGTTTGGGAAAATATTACATTCGGCCTCGAGGTTCGCGGCGTATCAAAGGAAATCCGCCGCGCGAAAGCGGAAGAATTGCTTCAGCTCGTTGATTTGCATGATTCAGCTGACAAGCGGATCAGCCAGCTTTCGGGCGGCCAAAAGCAACGCGTGGCGATTGCCCGCGCATTGGCCGTCGAACCAAAGGTGATGTTGCTCGATGAGCCGCTTTCGGCGCTTGATTTGAAACTCCGCCAACATATGCGCGCCGAATTGCGTGCTATTCAGAAGCGGACCGGCGTTACCTTCATTTATATTACCCACGATCAGGGCGAAGCACTCGCAATGTCCGACCGCGTTGGCGTTATGTCACAAGGGGTCTTGCAGCAGGTAGCGACGCCTCAGGAGATTTACAACAATCCAGTCAACGGTTTTGTTGCCTCGTTCGTTGGTGAAAACAATGTAATTGCTGGCAAGGTAACATCTGTCAGCGGTGGAATGGCCCAATTTGAGACGGCTAAAGGTTCGTTCCAAGCCAAACTTGGTGCCTCCGTTGCAACGGGTGATTCAGCTAAACTTTTTGTCCGGCCAGAATTTTGCTCGCTCCGCTCGGCAAATGAAGCGAAAGTAAACTCGATTCCGGTGGAAGTGACGGAAATTGCTTTTGAAGGGAATTTCGTAAACGTGTTTGTTCGCGATCAAGCGGGCGATACGCATATGGTTCAGGTTCAGAATGATCCTTCGGTTCCTCCACCAGCGCCGTATACGACCTGTCAGATGGTTTTCAACCCTGAAAGCTGCATGATCTTATCCGAAGCAGCCACCTCCCGGCACGGACACTGAGAGGTAGCGGGCGATGCAGGAACTCATACGGCGATACGGGATTAGTTTATCGGTGATCATGGCCGCGATGACAGCATTTTGGCTGCTCGCGCTTGTCGTTATTCCAAATCTTGTGCTCTTTAAGTTCTCGTTTCGGCTCTATCTTCCCGTCGACCAATTGGGCGGGCCGAATGATGTCTATACGCTAAAAAACTACGTTACTTTCTTCAACAGCCCTATTCACATCAACGTCTTTTTCTTGACGATTTTGTACAGCAGCATGGTGACGATCATTTGTTTGATCATTACCTATCCACTCGCCTATATTTTAGCGAAAGTTTTAAAGCCGACGGATACAGCGACGTTTTTTTTGGTCCTGCTTATTCCATTGTGGGTCAGCGAAATTTTACGGTCTTTTGCTTGGTTTATTATCTTATCGATGCAAGGTCCTTTAAACGCCATTCTCACGGGCATTGGCTTAATCGATAAACCGATCCGCTGGATATCAGGTTTCCAATCCGTCGTGATCGGCTTGGTATATGCCTATATTCTTTTCATGTTATTCCCGATCTACAACGCGATCCAAGCCCTCGATACAAACCAAATCGAAGCATCACAGGATCTCGGTGCATCAACATGGCGTACGCATTGGCGCGTTGTCATACCGCATGCGAAGCCGGGCATCGCATCGGGTTGTGTTATGGTATTCATGCTCTGCGCTGGCTCTGTAGTTGTACCAACAACACTCGCGTCGACTAATTCGCGTTGGTTTACTGAAATTATTCAGCAATGGATGTTTGAAGGCCTCGATTGGAATGTTGGCTCGGCCTATGCGTTCCTGTTGCTAGCTCTGTGCATTCTGTTTGTTAGCCTTGTCATGCGCGTTCTGAACGTACGCCTCGTCGATATAGCAAAGTAAGGGGCCGATGATGAATTCCCAAACCTTCGCTAAAATCACCATGCGGGTCTATCTCGCTTTATTCCTCGCCTATATGTTGCTTCCCTTGGCGATTATGGGTGGCGCAGGCCTTAACAATACGCGGTTTCCATCCGTTTATCCGTGGGTTGGCATAACCGACCGTTGGTTCATCGATTTGTGGAATGATCAGCGTATGTGGGGCTCCGTTCGGAACACGACGTGGGTTGCCTTGGCAGTAGTATTTATCTCTGTTCCTATTGGAACAGCAGCAGCTATTTTATTGAATAGCGTCAAACCAAAAGTGCGCTCTTTTCTCTATGGCTTCATGGTTGCGCCTATTTTAACGCCGGGTGCTGTTATCGGCATTTCAACTTTGCTGTTCTGGAATAGTTTTGGCGTATCGGCGGGCCTTTATCTTTCGGTATTGGGGCAGGTTTCTTTCGTCGCTGCTTATGTGATGTTGCTGGTACTTGCGCGCTTACAAAGTTTTGATCCCGGCCTCGAAGAAGCGGCCCTTGATCTTGGTGCAAGCCATGGGCAGGTTATTCGTCGCATTCTCGTGCCGCATCTTTATCCAGCCATCGGGGCCGGGGCGATCATTGCGTTTTTCCAGTCAGTCGAAAACTTCAACGTGACTTTATTTACGCGTGGAAATTCCGATACGCTGACGGTCTATGTTGGCTCGAAAATTCGCTCCGGAATTACGCCTACAATCAATGCATTGGCATTGTTGTTAATCGTCGTGACCATCATTTGCGCTTTCACGTATGAAGTGTTGCGACGTCGAGCTGAAAAACGTGCCGCGGCTTTAGTTGCTGCAGAAGACTAATATAAAAACGGCGCTTTCAAAGAGAAGTTTGAAAGCGCCGTTTAAATCATTTAATCTATTTTGATGAAATTGCCTCTATGGGCATGGATTGCAATAGGTATGGTGGATGGCATTGATCTTTGCCTCCAACTCAGATGTCATTTCGATATTGACCGATGCAATAGCAATTTTAAGCTGCTCCATTGACGTGGCTCCGATGATATTGGCACCCAAAAATGGCCGCGAATTAACGAAGGCTTGTGCCAAATCTTCCGGCCTCATTCCCGCTTCCTTTGCCAACGCCACATAGGCTTTAATCGCGGGCTCAGCATTTGGTGTCTGGTACCGTTGACCACGATTGAAAAGCGTTGTGCGCGCTCCTGCTGGTCTTGCACCATCGAGATATTTTCCTGTGAGATAACCTTGAGCGAGCGGCGAAAACGCCAAGAGGCCGATATCCTCCCGCATAGAGACCTCACCCAATGCCGTCTCATAGGTGCGGTTCAACAGATTATAGGCATTTTGAATGCTCGCCATCCGCGGCAAGCCATGTTTCTCGGAAAGCGCGAGATAGGTCATCGTGCCCCAAGCGCTTTCGTTTGATAACCCAACATGACGGACTTTGCCTTCTTTGACGAAAGTACCGAGCGTTTCAAGAATCTCGAGCATCGAATTTTCTTGGCCTTGATACGTCTCAAGCTTGAAGGCAGTTGGATTAGAGCCCCACGGCATTGGACGATCCGGCCAATGCAATTGATAGAGATCGATATAATCGGTTTGTAGACGGCGAAGACTGTTCTCAATCGCTTCGCGCATTTGAGCAGGCGTCTGCTCGACGTTGGAGCCATCCTTGCGAAGCCAATTCATGGCACCCCGTCCCGCCACCTTGGAAGCGAGAATGACTTTATCGCGATTGCCGCGTGCCTTGAACCAATGACCGATCATGGTCTCGGTCCGGCCTTGCGTCTCAGCCTTAGGCGGGATGGCATACATCTCGGCAGTGTCAAAAAAATTCACGCCTTGGGTAAGCGCATAATCCATCTGCTCAAAGGCCTCAGCCTCGGTGTTCTGTTCACCCCACGTCATTGTACCAAGGCAGATTAAAGATACATCGAGGCCCGTACGGCCTAGTTTGCGATAAAGCATAAACTTATTTCCTCACAGACTATGGAACTGGATGGATGCGCGCTTGCTATCGACGCAGCGTGACATTGGCATGTCAGAGATTATGGAAGCTTGGCAAGGAAATCTTCAATCAATGGAGCAGTCAGGCTGACTATTTTTTGAACGCCTGCTGCATTCGGATGCAATCCGTCCTGAAGGGAAAGGCTGGGATTGCCGGCGACACCATTTAAAAAGAATTCGTATAACGGCAGACTAAATTCATGTGCTAAATCCGGGTAGATTGAATCAAATGCTCCCACATAGTCCGGCCCAAAATTGCGCTGCGCCTTCATTCCCATCAATAGAACAGGGATTTTACGGGCTTGAAGGCGGACTAAAATCTCATGCAAATTGCTACGTGGGATTACCGGATCAAGGCCGCGCAACATGTCATTGGCGCCAAGTTCTAAAATAACGCCAGACACCCCATCGGGAATCGTCCAATCCAATCGGGCCAATCCGTCGGCAGTCGTATCGCCGGATACGCCGCCATTGATCACCACAACGTCATGACCTCGCGCCTTCAGTTCACGTTCCAAAACGGCAGGAAAACCCTGATCTTGCGGCAAGAGATAGCCAGCGGTGAGGCTATCACCAAAGGCTACAAGCGTTAAAGGTTTGGCATAGGCAGCCATCTGATGTCCGAAAATGAGGACGATAAGAGCGCCCAACGCGACACTTCGTCTAGCCTGTCGCAATAGAGGAATAATAGCCAAAGCGGCTCGGGATACATATGTAAGCTTCATCACAGCAAGATCGGGATTTTCAACGGAATGGTCAAGGCAATCGAAATCATAGATTTACACGTGACGCTTGGCCGCGAGGCTTCTCGAGTACATGTGCTGAACGGAATAAATCTGACGATCAATGCGGGTGAAGCCGTTGGACTGGTTGGCGCTTCGGGTTCAGGTAAATCGACTTTGTTAATGGTCATGGCTGGCTTGGAGCAGGCCGAAAAGGGTCAAGTTCTTGTGGCAGGGGAAGATTTCACGGCCATGAATGAAGATTCGCTCGCCCGCTTTCGTGGCAAACATATCGGGATTGTTTTTCAGTCCTTCCACCTTATTCCAACCATGACAGCCTTAGAAAATGTCGCAGTCCCGCTGGAGCTTGCCCATCATCCCGATCCGTTTGGCCGAGCTGAGCAAGAGTTAATTGCTGTTGGACTGTCGCACCGATTACATCACTTTCCAGCTGAATTATCTGGCGGTGAGCAACAACGCGTCGCCCTTGCCAGGGCTATAGCGCCGGATCCGACCCTTCTGTTCGCGGATGAGCCAACGGGCAATCTCGATGAAGCGAATGGATTGGCGATCATCGATCTCCTTTTTGCACTTAAGCGCGAACGGCAGACAACTTTGGTGCTTGTGACGCATGATAGTGAGCTGGCTGCGCGCTGCGACAGGACCATTCGCTTGCGCTCGGGGCATATTGACGCATGACCCGATTTTCACTCGTCGCTTTTCGTCTCGCCTTCCGGAATTTACGACAGGGACTCCGCGGCTTTGGAATTTTTTTGGCGTGTATCGCCTTGGGCGTCACGACCATTGTTGGTATTGAATCACTCTCGCGTTCATTAGCGGATGGACTTGCTGCCGAAGGACGAACCATCCTTGGTGCCGACATTTCATTATCGCGGATGCATCGCCCCGCGACAGATATAGAAAAAGCTATCTTTTCCAACATTGGTAAAGTGAGCGAAATCGCTAGCCTTCGCGGCATGGCGGTTTCCGATCAAGCAGCAGCGCTTGTTGACATTAAAGCAGTCGATGAAACCTATCCTGCCATTGGCGCGATCGAACTCGATCCTCGACAGGGCATAAACGCTGCACTTTCATTGCAGGATAACGCCTTTGGTGCGGTTGCCGATCTCGCCCTTTTTTCTCGCCTAGATTTAAAACCCGGAAGCATCATTAAGCTTGGTGATGCCAGAATTCGTCTTTCGGCTATTCTTGTTTCAGAGCCCGATCGCATTGGAAGCGGCTTAACCTTCGGGCCGCGTTTGGTCTTGTCACCGGCGGCATTAGCAGCCTCCGGGCTTGTGCAGCCAGGAAGTCTTGTTCGCTACACCTACCGCCTTATGATCCCTGACGGGCAGAATGACGATATAGCCGTCCGCGATAGGGTTGCGCTGCTCACGAATAGGCTTTCAGATAGTGGTTTTGAAATTAGAAACCGTTTGAATGCCTCACCGCAATTGAGCAAGAACATTGAACGCTTCACACAGTTTCTAACCTTTGTTGGACTTACAGCACTGATCGTTGGCGGAACGGGCGTGGCGAATGCCGTTAGCGCTTATTTGGATAGGCGTCGTTCCAGTATGGCAATATTGAAAGCGCTCGGTGCCAGCGGAACTACGGTGTTTACGATCGCTTTCATAGAGATCATCGGACTAGCCATCTTAGGTATCGTCATCGGCCTTATTATTGGCGCTGCATTGCCCTTTATTGTCACCTATTTGGCCGCTCCACTCTTGCCCTTTCCGCTTGAACCTAAAGTCTATGGTACCAGGCTCTTTATCGGCGCGCTTTATGGAATTCTAACGGCAATCACATTTTCATTAGGCCCGCTTGGACGTGTCCATGATATCCCGGTGGCTGCACTTTTTCGGGACTTGATCGCAGAAGATAAATCTTGGCCAAGATTACGATATGTACTTGGGGCTATCGTCGCAGCAATGGCACTTTCTGGTGCCGTGATCTTTTTCTCATTTGATCATTTTCTTGCATCAATGGGCGTGGCCGGAACCCTCATTGCCTTTATCATTTTGCGGCTTGTAGCTTCTCTTATTATGGCGATAGCCAAGCGACTGCCCCGTCCTAAAAAGACAGAATTTAGATTGGCCCTAAGCAATATTTACAGACCTGGTGCGCTAACACCATCGCTTGTTTTATCATTGGGGCTCGGCGTAACGCTGCTTGTAGCGATCAGTTTAATCGACGCCAATATCAGCCGGCAACTCACCAAAAGCCTACCCGAGCGTGCACCGAGTTTTTTCTTCGTCGATATTCCCGGGCGAGATCTCGAACGGTTTGATCAATTCCTTCAAGGTGCTGCAGGCGATGCAACCATTGTGCATGTTCCTATGCTTCGTGGCCGGATAACCGAACTTAAAGGCATCAAAGCTGAAAATGCTAAATCGTCAGAGGATGCCAGCTGGGTCTTGGAAGGAGACCGCGGCATTACGTTTTCTGACCATGTGCCAGATGGCTCCACCATTGTTGCAGGGGAGTGGTGGGCCGCCGATTATAAAGGCCCGTCCCTAGTCTCGCTGGAAGCGGAAATTGCTAAAGGGCTAGGACTTACCATAGGCGACCAGATCAGCGTCAATGTGCTCGGGCGAACCATGACGGCTACCATCGCCAATTTAAGACGCGTGGACTGGCAATCCATGGGCATTAATTTCGTTATGGTATTTTCGCCAAATACGTTTTCAGGCGCTCCCGCATCTTATTTAGCAACACTCACATCAAAGGGTAAAAATGATGCGAAAAGCGAGGCCGCGCTTCTCAATCAATCGGCCAAGGCTTTTCCGGCGGTCAGCGCCATTCGGGTAAAAGAAGCGCTTGATGCAATTAACGAATTGGTGGCCAAACTCGTGCTCGGCATAAGAGCGGCCAGTGCGGTAACCGTTATAGCGGGCATTCTGGTGCTTGCCGGAGCGTTAGGAGCGGGCCAACGCAATCGAATTCGCGACGCGGTCATTCTCAAAACGCTTGGCGCGACCCGAAAGCGCTTACTGCTGTCTTATTGCCTGGAATATGGATTTATCGGCTTTGCGGCCGCCCTTTTTGGCCTATTGGCTGGAACCGGAGCGGCTTTTGCGATCGTGGTCTTCGCGATGAAATCCGGGTTCGTTTTGCGGCCCTTCCCGCCATTGGCACTATGGTTATTGCCACGGCTGCGACGGTCTTGATTGGGCTTATCGGGACTTGGCGGGTTTTGGACGAAAAGCCTTCCGCGCACCTAAAGGGTCAATAAATTCCATTCCCTAGGACCTTTTTAAGGGCGCTCTTGTTTTTGCCATGATCTAACCTCATATTCTTAATGTTCGACGGGTAATATCCTGTCGGAAGATGACTCAGTTTCCAAAAGGGAAAGAAAATGTCTAATTTTGATCGCAACGCGACCGTCTGGGGCCCAACCGGTGCCCGTATTGGCTCGGCGGAATACGATCTGGGCCTAAGATCCTATATGCTTGGTATTTATAACCACATGACACTGGCGCTGGGTATTTCGGCGCTGGTTGCATGGGGCACGTTTATGGCGGCGGTTACGTCAGAGCCGACGGCCTATCGTATCGCATCAGAGATGTACCTCACGGATATTGGTGCCGCGATTTACCTTTCGCCGCTCAAGTGGATTGTGATGTTAGCCCCGCTCGGCTTTGTGATGTTCATGTCGTTTAGCGTGAACCGCTCCTACCAGACACTGCTGACAACATTCTGGGCGTTTGCCGCTGTGATGGGCATCTCGCTTTCGACCGTGTTCCTCGTCTTCAAGATCGGCAGCGTGGTGCAGGTCTTGTTTATGACAGCGGCTACCTTCGGGGCGCTTTCGCTTTACGGTTACACGACACGCCGTAGTCTATCCGCAATGGGCACGTTTATGATGATGGGCCTTTTCGGCATTATTATCGCGAGCGTGGTGAATATTTTCGTTCAGAGTTCAGCCTTGCAATTTGGTCTGAACGTCTTGGGTATTTTGGTGTTTGCAGGCCTAACCGCTTGGGATACCCAGCGCTTGAAGGATCAATATGACGAAGTCGTAGGCGACGCCGAGCTCGTTGGTAAAGTATCCGTGATGGGTGCTTTGACGCTGTATCTCGACTTTATCAATATGTTCCAATTGCTTCTGCAGCTATTTGGTCAGCGTAACAACGACTAAACGAACAAAGACGCAAATTAGAAAAGCCCCGGTGAAAGCCGGGGCTTTTTTGTTTTAAACGACCAATCGAACAGGCTTTTCAAGGACAGCCAAGACTCGAGCGAGTTCATGCCCACGCTTTAAGATTTGACCCGCTGCAGAGACAACCGAATAAGCACCCTGCTTGCGAGCAAATTTCGGGTTCTTTTCAATTCTATAAAGCGGGTATTCCGTTGAGCGGCGGAAGACCGAGAAGACCGCGCGATCTTTCAGAAAATCCATCGCATAATCACGCCACTCGCCATCAGCAACTTTGCGGCCATAAAGACCAAGCAGCGCGTTAAGTTCGTATCGATCAAAAGTAACCTGTGGCGCTGACGGAATAGGATTGGATGAAGGTTGGGAAGTAGCGGGCACCCGATTGTGATGGCGCAATGGAACAATCATGGCAGGCGCTATATTTTCCTGACTATCTGTCACCGAGCATCCTCCGATTCACATTCATTCGATCATCTGGGAGAAATTCGACCATAAAAATGCAATCCAAGTCAAATGTCATGATTTTGCCGCAGACTCGTCGTTTATTCGCCCCAGTAAACATAGATGGTGATTCTCGAAGCCGATGGCTTTGCGCCACCGAAACGACTGCCCCCCAGCTGTACGGGGCGCATCTAACGGCTATTGGCTTGTCCCTGATTGTTTTCCCCGACTAGGCCTGGTGCGCGAGCATCAGGCCTTTTTTCTAATTCAGGCCAGCTGCCGCAAGGGCCAAGCTTTGTTGCTCGGCAACACGATTAACCGAAAATCCGTCGATCGCCTCATTAAACAATCGATAAAAATTCAGCTCGGCATTGAGATGCAAAAAGACGCCACCAAGCCCAATAGCCGCACGATCCATAAACACGAATTCGCGCGGCACCGTCACAGGCCCCTTTTCCTTTAGCGCTTGGTGCACTGTAAAGGCTTCTTTGCGGCCATATTCGCCAGGAGCTACACCGTCGGCAACCGTGCGTGTCCTATCATCCAAAAGGGGACCATAAATAAACCGCGCCCAAAGATTGAGGATCTCGATCAAATCTTTATGCAATCCCTTAAAGCCCCACGTCTCATAGGCATGCACGATCCGCGCCTGATCATGCTCTAAAAGCCCGCGATAGAGATCTACGACACCGCCAACAAAAGACGGCGAAAAAATGCGGATGCATCCATAATCCAAGAGGTTAATACCTTCAGCTGCACCATTACGCTCGAACACCGTGTAATTACCAAGATGCGGATCACCATGGATAACGCCTTGATGGCTGAAAGGCAGCCACCAAGCCTTAAACATAGCCGTTGCAAGTAAATTGCGTGTTTCAGCGCCCGACTGCTTGAACGATAAAAGCGGCTTACCTTCAAGCCATTGCATAGATAGCAATCGGCCGGTTGAAAGCTCGGGATGTATGTGTGGTACGTTTACGAGTGGCTCGTATGCCAAAATCGAGCGATAAAGCGCTGCATGTTTAGCTTCACGGGTATAGTCAAGTTCCTCGCGAATTCGAGCTGCAATTTCCTTCGCAATTTCGCGTGTGTCGACGGATGGGTCAAATTGCCGATGCAGCCCAAACAAAATATCGAGCTGGCTGAGATCTGCTTCAACCGCTGAGGCCATATCGGGATATTGTAGCTTAACGGCGAGGTGTTCGCCGTCCACTGTTGTTGCGCGATGAACTTGGCCGAGCGATGCTGCGGCGGTTGGATGAAGATCAAATTCAGCAAAGCGCGAGCGCCAATCGGCTCCCAACTCCGCCATCATGCGACGCTTCACAAACGCAGCCCCCATGGGTGGCGCATTGCTTTGAAGCGTGGCTAATTCGGTCGCGTATTCGGGCGGTAACGCATCAGGAATTGTCGCCATTAACTGGGCGACTTTCATCAAAGGGCCTTTCAGCCCGCCAAGCGCTTCGGTTAAAGCCATAGCGTTGCCACGGTCTGTAACATTGGTACCAAAAAGACGTCCGCCTGCTATACGGGCGGCCACACCGCCTAAACCCGCACCAACGCGCGCATAACGCGAAATACGCGCTGAAATGCGATTGCGTTCGGCGTCTTGATACGGGCCGTTCATTGCTTTTCTCCATCATGCTAACAGCGTTAATACGAACGCGGCTGAGCGATAGATGTATCGCTCACCGACCAGCTATTGCGGCCAATTGTCCCTTAGCGGGCTAAAGCACTCTGCGATGGCTAAAAGCTACCCCAAGGCCCTCACGCCATCCCCTCAAGCTCGACAATCATCCGCTCGATCAAGGAAAGGCCCACTTGCCAGAAGGCGGGGTCGCGGGCATCGAGGCCGAAGGGTTGCAAAAGTTCGGAATGATGCTTGGTTCCACCCGCCGAAAGCATCGCAAAATAACGCTCTGCAAAGCCCTCCGAAGCACCCTCATACACTGCGTAAAGCGAGTTCACGAGGCAATCACCAAAGGCATAGGCGTACACATAGAATGGGGAATGAATGAAATGCGGGATATAGGTCCAGAAGGTCTCATATCCCTCGCCGAGCTTAATTGCGGGGCCTAGGCTCTCGCATTGAACTTTGAGCCAAATCTCGCAAATTTGTTCGGCAGTTAGCTCGCCCTTTCGACGTTCGATATGGATATCCCGCTCGAAACTATAAAAGGCAATCTGACGAACCACCGTATTGATCATATCCTCTACTTTTGAAGCCAGCATAGCTTTGCGCTGGGCAGGATCCGTAATCCGGTCCAAGAGGCGTCGGAAGGTCAGCATCTCGCCAAACACCGATGCGGTTTCGGCAAGGGTCAATGGCGTAGGTGCCATCAGCGACCCATTTGGCGCGGCCAAGACTTGATGAACGCCATGGCCTAGTTCATGCGCGAGCGTCATCACATCGCGGGGCTTACCGAGATAATTAACCAGCACATAGGGATGTGATGATGGAACCGTTGGGTGCGCGAACGCACCCGGCGCTTTGCCCGGGCGAACCGGAGCATCGATCCATTGTTTATCAAAAAAGTCTTTGGCAATCGCCGCCATGCGGGGTGAGAAGTCACCATAGGCATCCAATACCGTATCGCGCGCCTCGGCCCATGGGATAATTTTTTGATCGACCTTTGGCAAAGGCGCATTACGGTCCCAATGGTTGAGTTGGTCAACACCAAACCACTTAGCCTTCAGCCGATAATAGCGATGCGACAGCCGAGGGTATGCATCGCGTACAGCACTCACCAATGCGTCAACGACTTCACGTTCCACGCGATTGGACAGATGGCGGCTATCGGCCACATCTGAAAAGCCACGCCAACGATCCGAAATTTCCTTATCTTTGGCCAGCGTATTGGTGATGAGTGTGAAAGTACGCAGATTTTCTTTGAACGTGGCAGCGAGCGAGTCCGATGCCTTATGGCGCACCTCGCCATCAGGATCTTGGAATTTATCCAACACGGATTCGAGCGTTAAATCTTCGCCGTCGTAACTAAACCGTAAGTCGGACATGGTTTCATCGAATAAGCGATTCCATGCACCCGAGGCGGTAACTGATTTTTCGAGAAAAACCTGTTCCAGCCGATCCTCAAGCTGAAACGGCTTTTCCATGCGAATATCCGCAAGCCACGGCTTATAATGGGCCAATGGGGCCTTCGCAGCAGCAGCGTCCAAAATGGAATCGTCGATACGGTTTAATTCAAGGGTAAAAAAAAGCAGGTCAGAACTGATCTTGGTCGCCCTATCCTGAGTATCGCCATAAAATTTTGATCGGCGGGCATCGCTTGTATCGCCAGCATAAACAAGACCTGCATAGGACAAGATTCGGCCGAGCCGATCATCAATAGCCTCATAGGTTGTGATACACTTCGTTAACTGTTGTGCTGCATCGGCTGCACGGGCAATTACATCAAGTTTGCCTTTATATCGTTCAGAAAACGATTTTGATTCGGTCTCCACATGAACAAAGTCCGCCTCAAACTCAGGCGCGTCCATCCCGCTGTATAAGTCAGCAAGGTTCCATTCGGGCAGTGGTCCCAACTCTAAATCCTTAGACGTAGAGGGGGCGGATGTCGTATTTGCCCAGAGGATTGACGGTTTCATTTCGGACGAAGACTTCATATTCATACCAGTTCCATTGGCTTTCGAAGGAAGTGAGCGGACTCACGAGTCACATTTCATTGGCTATATATTGGCCTCTTCCCTTCGGCGATCAATGATAAAGAGAAAAAACTTCCGTTTTTCTTGCTACGTTAAAGCTGCTTTTACCAAATGGACGCAAAATCAAATCGATTCGGGACGATCCGTCCCCGTTTGGACGGTTTGAATGCTGAGTACAGTTCTTGTAATTGATGATGATCCAATACATCGCTCTTTGCTGGAGAGGATTGTCACGCGATTAGGCTATGAGGTTCGTCTCGCCGCCAGCGGTCAAGAAGCTCTCACTCTTCTGGCTGGTTCTGATGGCGAGAGAATCGATGCCATTCTTCTTGATCTGATAATGCCTGACCTCGATGGTTTGGGCGTGTTGCATCGGCTCAGATCCATTGGAACGATGATCCCTGTCATTACAATGGTAACATCGACGGGAGTCGATGGCGTTATGGGTGCTATAACGGCTGGTGCAGCCGATTTTGTTATCAAACCAGTAGGGCCAGAGCGCCTTCAAGTATCTTTGATGAACGCGCTACGACTCAAATCCCTAATGGCAGGGATTGAAAGTGAACATCATCTTTCGTCAGATATTCTAACGCTTGACCAATTGGCAAATGCCGATCCCGCTATCGGGCGGCTGACGAATAATACTGGTAAAGCACTAAAAGGCGATTGGCCTGTTCTGATCGAGGGCGAGGATGGTGTTGGCAAAAAGCAATTTGCACGTGCCATCCATGGCTCGTCTCAGCGAAGCAAGAAATTATTTGTTAGCCTCGACTGCTCGTCACTTCCATCAACGGAGAGTATAGCGCGTCTCGAAGCAGCCATTGAGAGGGTCAAATCCGGAACGCTTTATCTCTCGTCAATCAATGCATTAGATCTGGCTGCCCAATCCATGTTGGCTAAAACCATCATGATGGTTGAACCATCGCCAAAGACGCCGCGGCTGATTGCAAGTAGCCGAACCAGTCTCATCGATCTCGCGCGTTCTGGTGTATTTCGCGAGGATCTCTTTTATCGCTTAACAGTAACGCCGCTTCGTATTCCCCCGTTACGCGAAAGACCTTTCGATCTTTCCACATTGGCGGAACGCATGGCCCTTCGCTTCGCGTCAGAAAGCGGAAAGAATATCCGCGGACTGACACATGGCGCTGTTGAAAGCCTTATGAAACAGACTTGGTCGGGCAACCATCCTGAATTTGAGGCAACACTTAGGCTTGCTGTCCAACGGGCTTCGACACCCTGGCTCACGGATGCTGATTTCGAGGGCGAAATGGTCTTTGATCAGGCCCCTACCATCCAAGAATTTAAAAGTGAAACATTAGCGCTTTTTGATTCAACCGGAGCGCTTCGGCCATTCGCTGAGATTCAAAGTGAAATCTTTGAGATGGCACAACGCCATTGTGGCGGCTCCTTAGGAAAAGCAGCAAAAGCACTCGGACTAGGCCGATCAACGCTCTATCGAAAATTCCAAGAAAAAGACACGGTTGGTCAATCACAAAAAATTGAGATATTGGGAGATGCAGCGTGAAGCGGCTATTTTATACCCTTGCCCTCGTTTCCTTACTACAAGGAAGAGCCCATGCCGCCGACCCGCTTGATAATGAAAACAGGCAGCAATCGATTAGCGTGATCACGCCCATCATAAAGGGCGTAACGCCACAACTAACATCCGCTGAAATTGCGATTGTAATTGGAAAAGTCCTGCCAACTGCGTCCAGCAGTTCCCATATGGCTCACCTACAAAAGCATGAGTGGGAAACCCTCGCCGCTTTTTATCTAGCGCGGGATAATGCTCCTATTTGGCTTGGTGGTGACGGAGTACAAGCCAGAACATCTGCACTTACCGACCGTTTGGCTAGAGCCGACGAAGATGGATTAAGCCCTTCAGATTATCCATTACCGAAAATTTTAACGGATGCGGATACGGCGATCTCGCGCGCCGAGGCTGATATCATGATTTCGGCATCAGCGATTGCCTATGCTCGTGATGCACGTGGTGCCCGTATTGATCTTGCGCGCCTATCTAAACTTATAACTCCAAAATTAGACTTACCCAGCTCACCATCTGTTTTAGCCAACTTAATTGGGTCCGCTAATCCGGGCGATGCGCTCTCAGACTATAATCCTCCTCAAGCGGGCTATCGTGTTCTCAAGGAAAAACTAGCGACGTTGCGTGAGACGACTGCCAGCATTGGCGAGATGTCCGCTCATCAGATCCTGCAAGCAAAAAAAAAGCCATTGAAAACAAGTACAGCAATGGTCGCTCAGGACCCGGTAACGCCGTTCGATTTGATTGCCAATATGGAACGCTGGCGTTGGGTAGAGCGTGATCTTGGTGACCGTTATATTGAGGTCAACCTGCCAGAATTCATGCTGCATGTTGTTGATCATGGTAAAATTATTCACACGACCCGAGCTATTGTCGGAAAACCGGATACACCAACGCCGCTTTTCTCCGAAAAAATGCAGTATTTGATCGTTAATCCATCATGGCATGTGCCCTATTCGATAGTGAAAAGGGAATTTCTGCCAAAGCTTGCGGAAGATCCGGATTACGCCACAAAGGCTGGTTATGAAGTAAGTCAGAACGGCGATCTGGTAACAATCCGCCAGCCTCCCGGTGAGCGTAATGCATTAGGCTTTGTAAAATTTATGTTTCCCAATCAGCACTCGGTCTATCTACATGACACGCCAACGCGGAAGCTTTTTGCCAATACGGAACGCGCCTATAGCCATGGCTGCGTGCGTGTCGATGAACCTTTTTCGCTCGCGTCCGTTGTTCTCGATGATGCCAAATATTCAACCGATGAGCTGAAAGCGCTTATTGGCAAAGGCGAGCGGGTTATCCGTCTAAAAGAACCCCTTCCTGTCCAGTTGACCTATTTCACCGTAGTTCCAGATCAAACCGGTGAGCTTCATCACGTCGGCGATATTTATGGATATGATCAGAGCGTGGAAGCAGCCTTGGGATTAGGGCAACCACGGGCCTATGCCGCGTTGAAATGAATTAAACTCAGGCATATGCCTGCCGAATTTTAGTATTCCTGATCCTCGGGCGGTATGCGCTATAGTCATGTGATCCAAACGGACCATGGAGTAGCGCATGACGGCGGCATTTCTTGAGCACATATCCGCGAGGCTCGCCGACATTCGGGCTGATGGCCTTTATAAGTCGGAGCGGGAGATCGTTACACCGCAATCTGGCCGTATTGCGATCTCGGATGGCGGGCAGCGTCGCCCTATGCTCAACCTATGTGCGAATAATTATTTAGGACTTGCCGACCATCCGGAAATCGTAACAGCGGCAAAGCAGGCGCTTGATAGCCATGGATTTGGTATGGCGTCGGTTCGTTTTATTTGCGGAACGCAGACAATTCATCGCGAATTGGAGCGCTCAATTGCAGATTATCTTGGCAAAGATGATGCTATCTTGTTTGCTGCGTGCTTCGATGCCAATGGCGGCGTCTTTGAGCCGCTCCTAGAAGCGGATGATGCTATTATTTCAGATAGTCTAAATCACGCCTCGATCATCGATGGTGTTCGCTTATCAAAAGCCAAACGCTATCGTTATGCCAATAGCGACATGGATGAATTGGAAGATCGTTTAAAGGAAGCCGATCGAGATGGGTCGCGTTTTAAATTAATCGTTACTGACGGCGTTTTTTCGATGGATGGTTATGTCGCCAACCTTCCAGCGATTTGCGATTTAGCGGAACGCTATGGAGCGATGGTTATGGTGGATGATTGCCATGCTACCGGACATCTTGGGCCTGATGGACGAGGTACACCTGCCTTAACCGGTGTTGGCAATCGCGTTGATATTGTAACGGGGACGCTCGGTAAAACGCTTGGTGGCGCAATGGGTGGATTTATAGCGGCGTCTCAGCCAATTATAGATTTGCTGCGTCAAAGAGCCCGTCCCTATCTATTTTCAAATAGTCTTGCACCATCTGTAGCCGCCGGTTCCATTAAGGCGATCGAGATTGCAAGAAAAGCTGACGATCGTCGTGCAAAATTAATGCGAAACACATCGCGCTTTCGTCAAGGAATGGAAAAGGCTGGCTTTGAGCTCCTTGCTGGTGACACACCAATCATTCCCGTCATGCTCCATGAAGCCAATTTGGCGCAGGATATGGCACGGGAACTTGATCGGCGTGGCGTCTATGTTGCCGGCTTCTTTTTTCCGGTTGTTCCAAAAGGGCGCGCACGTATTCGCACTCAAATGTCCGCTTCGCTAGATGATACCGATATCGATATGGCGATCGATGCATTTACCGACTCGGGACGTAAATTAGGCATCATCTCATTTTAAAAGGCAGGCAACTCATGCGAGCGCTTATTAAATCGAAAGCCGAACAAGGATTGTGGATGGGTGATGAGCCCGTGCCACTGATTGGACCGGATGAAGTCCTTGTTAAGGTCAATAAGACAGGCATTTGTGGTACTGATATCCATATCTATAAATGGGACGAGTGGGCACAAAAAACTATTCCTGTTCCGATGGTCGTTGGACATGAATTTGCAGGTGAAATTGTTGAACTAGGCGCTCATGTAAGGGGCTTTAAAATTGGCCAACGCGTTTCGGGCGAAGGCCATGTTATTGGGATGAAAAGCCGAGCAAGCCGCGCCGGTAAATTCCATATGGACCCGGAAACACGGGGCATTGGTGTCAATATTCCAGGAGCTTTTGCTGACTATGTTCGCTTTCCTGCCTTTAATATCGTTCCCCTTCCAGATGATATTGATGACGAACTTGGTGCTATTTTAGATCCATTGGGCAATGCGGTTCATACTGCTTTGGCATTTGATCTAATTGGTGAAGATGTTTTGATCACGGGTGCAGGGCCTATCGGCATTATGAGTGCCGCTATTGCTCGTCATATCGGTGCAAGACATGTGGTTATCACAGACATGAACCCAGCGCGGCTTAAGCTGGCGCAACAGGTTGCTGATGTCGTAACGGTCGATGTCTCGAAAGAAGATTTAAAGGATGTCATGCACAGCCTTGGCATGCGGGAAGGCTTCGATATTGGTCTTGAGATGAGCGGCTCACCACAAGCCTTCGAGCAAATGGTCGATAATCTCGTTATGGGCGGAAAGATCGCACTTTTAGGAATTCCGTCGAAGCCCTTTATGACGGATTGGTCTAAAATGGTCTTTAAAGTCCTCACGATCAAATGTATCTACGGTCGTGAAATGTTCGAGACCTGGTATAAAATGCTCGCCATGCTGCAAAGTGGTCTTGATGTTAGAAAGGTCATTACGCATCGCCTTCCAGCTGCAGATTTTCTGACTGGGTTTGAGACGATGTCCCGTGGCGAGAGCGGCAAGATCGTGCTTGATTGGACAAAAGGGCGTTGATGGAGTGACATCATTGATATCGGGTGGCGTTATTTTTTGAATTGGTCGAAAAGTAGTCTTTAAAGACACAAGAGTTCTGATTCGATGACCAGTCCATCTACCCTTCGCGTCATGCGCCTAAACGAATGGGGTTTGCTGCTTGCGCTGTCACTCTTATGGGGCGGCTCCTATCTCTTCATGAAAATTGCGGTAAGCGCCTTACCGACATTCACTATCGTATTTGGACGGGTTTCAATTGCCTGCCTCGTTCTTGGTGCTGTGTTAATTTTGTCTGGTGTCGGTCTACCAAAAGGACGTACCGCATGGCTTGCCTTTCTCGGAATGGGCGCTCTTAACAACGTCATTCCAATGAGCCTCATCGTATTTGGAACACACTCAATAAGCGCAGGGCTAGCGTCGATCCTTAATGCAATGACACCGCTTTTTACCATTATTGTTGCACATTTTGTAACGCAGGACGAAAAGCTTACACTCGGCAAAATTATTGGAATTATGCTCGGAATTATCGGCGTCATCGTATTGATCGGGCCTGGCATTTTAACTGATATCGGAACATCACTGACCGGCGAGATTGCGTGTCTATTTGCGGCATTATCCTATGCTTGTGCGAATAATTTTGGCCGCCGCTTTGCCCGTCTGGGAATTAAGCCTTTACAAATCGCATTCGGCCAAGTGACAGCATCGACAATTATTCTTCTGCCCGTTACCGCCTATGTCGATGCGCCATGGTCGTTGCCTATGCCGCCGCTGGTGCCGCTCGTATCGGTGATCGCGCTTGGCTTATTCTGTACAGCGCTTGCCTATGTCATATTTTTTCGAATTCTTAACCGCTCGGGTGCCCTTGCTATTGCCTTGGTTACGCTAATGATACCACCGAGCGCGGTTGCTCTCGGCGCCATCGTCCTCGGTGAGGCCATTAGCGCTCAAAATCTTTTGGGCATGGCATTGATTGGGCTTGGCTTAATCGCAGTGAACCAGCGCAAGAAATCTTAATCGACTAGATGGCCGAACATCTCGACAACCTCCTGATAGACCGCGCGCTTAAAGGGTATGATTAAGCTCGGTAAGTCGCGCATCGGAACCCAACGCCAGTGGGCAAATTCAGGCTTATGTCCGCCCGGCGGCTCAAGAATATTGATCTCGCCATCATCGCCATCAAAACGAAAGGCAAACCATTTCTGAGTTTGACCGCGATATTTACCTTTCCATGCTTCTTTGGCGACAGCAGGAGGTAGATCATAAGTAAGCCAACCCGGCGCTTCGGCAAGAAGGGTAACGCTCGTAACGCCCGTCTCTTCGGCTAATTCACGTAAGGCTGCTGGATAAGGATCCTCGCCGGGATCAATTCCACCCTGCGGCATCTGCCAGCTGTGGTGGGCGTCGACATGTTCGGGTCCGGCCTCCGCCCTCCGACTACCAACAAAGACGAGATTATCACGATTGAGCAGCATGATGCCGACATTTCGACGATAGGGCAGATCATCATGACGCATTTCAATTATCCATCTTCGTGCAGTAGCGCACTCACAGGTACCAACCGATAACCACGCGAGGCCAGTGTGGCGCTCCAGTTCCTCAATCGGTCTATCGCGAGAGGTGTTGTTCCCGCAACCCCAATGGCGACCCCTCGCTTATTGGCCTTTTGTTCAAGACGTTGAAATGCTTCATCAATGGCCTGCGGTCGAAGGTCTTTATCCAACGGGACCGTCAGGTCATTCGCGGGATAATCTATAAAGCCAAGACCACGCTTTTGTATTTCGGAAAGAGCGGCACGAACAGTTCCATTCTGAGAAATTCGATCCACAAATTGACCTGAAACACCGAAGAAGCCAGGAAATCGTCCCATTGCCCAGAAGAGCCGCTGCTGGTTTTCTTCAACACTCAAAGCATCGGCCAAGGCGCCTGGTCCGGCACTTCCGGGTGGGGTATCCCGATCGCGGATAGGGAGGTCTAACATGATCTCGTGCCCCTCGCTTCGGATATCCGCTGCCTGACGCTCAAGATCTGAACTATAGGGAGAAAGCCCGAAGGTAACATTGGTAGGCAATTTCACCATGGCTTCGACGGTTGCAAGTTGTCCAATCCCTGCGCCCGTCAATAAAATAGCGATGCGGGGTGCATCGGCCAATCCGCCTGACGTCGGCGTCAAAGGCCGCGCATAAAACTCGACCGAGCGCGTACCATCCTCGGCAATTCTTGGTAATAGTCCGGCTGGCTGCGGATCAACCAAACGAGGATCAGGCGCTGGCGAGAGTCCACGTCCGTTTTTCGGCTGAAAGGTCAATTTACCTTTCACAACCGGCATGGAGGGCGATGTGGGCCAAGGAATGGCAACGATAGCCTGAGGCGAGGCTAGCTGGGATCGCCCAACATAGACACTACCAACACCGATCCCGATCACTCCACAAAGGGAAAGCCCAATCACCAAGGGTAGCTTAAAAGGTTGTCGCGCCACACGGCGCGTCGGCATTTCATGTGCGGCGATCGCTGTCATAGAACCTATCCTCAATATCCCTATAGGGCATTGAGGTTAAGGAAAAACTGCGAATTTATGGTTAAAGCAGCGCTTATTAGAGCGCTGCTTTCCGATCTTAAACAGGCCTGAACGAAACTTAATTGGCCGTTGTACTCGAATTGTCTTTGACTATCGCATCCGCATTTTTAAGGCCGCGAAGCAAATCGAGTGCATAATTTAGCTGCTTGTCTTGCTTTGGATCGAGCGGAACATAAGCGGATGAACCGCCCTGCTCATTATCGCCATTTTTCAGATGACCCTTAAGAGCCGCCTCTCCCTTGGTCTCATCCTTACCCTTAAATTCATCCGGAACATCTGGGAGGACTTGAATATCAGGATCAATACCCTTTGCTTGGATGGAACGACCTGACGGCGTGTAATAGCGAGCCGTTGTTAAGCGCAAGGCTCCATTAGCACCGAGCGGAATAATTGTCTGAACCGAACCCTTACCGAAGGAGCGCGTTCCGACAATCGTGGCGCGCTTATGATCCTGCAAAGCGCCTGCGACAATTTCGGATGCAGATGCTGAACCACCATTGATCAACACAACCAGAGGCTTTCCATTGGTCAGATCGCCCGAACGCGCCATATAACGCTGCGCGTCATCCGCATTACGACCACGGGTTGACACAATTTCTCCGCGTTCAAGGAACGCATCAGACACTGCGATCGCCTGATCGAGCAATCCGCCCGGATCATTACGAAGATCAACGATGTATCCCTTCAGCTTATCTCCCGGAATATCCCGACCAAATTGGTCGAGCGCCGCCTTAAGACCGTCAAAGGTTTTTTCGGTAAATTGAGTGATCCGGATATATCCAACATCACCTTCATTACGCGGCTTAACGGACGAAATCTTGATGACTTCGCGAACCAAAGTAACGTCGAATGAGTCGGCCTTACCCTTTCGGCTGATTTTCAAGACAACGGAGCTTTTAACGGGGCCGCGCATCTTATCGACGGCTTGGTTCAAGGTAAGACCTTGTACAGCATCGCCATCAATGGCTACGATCAAGTCACCGGCCAATAAACCCGCGCGTGATGCCGGCGTATCATCGATTGGTGTAACGACCTTTACGTATCCGTCTTCCTGGGTAACCTCGATGCCTAGCCCACCAAATTCACCTTTGGTCTGGACCTGCATGTCCTTAAAGCTCTTAGGATCCATATAGCTCGAATGTGGATCAAGCCCTGCGAGCATGCCGCTAATAGCCGATTCGACTAATTTTGCATCATCTGGCTTCTCAACATAATCCGTCCGAATTTTTTCAAAGACGTCGCCGAAAAGATTGAGCTGGCGATAGGTTTCTGAACCTGCGGCTGCTGCGCTCACGGCGCCGAGCGGCAAGCCTTGAAATGCAAATGCAACGAGGCCCCCACCAAATACGGCGCCGGTCAGAAGATAAGTCAGCTTACGCATCATCCACGAACTTTCTCATTCGAGCCCGAAGCCCACCAGGGCTGCGGATCTATTGGTGTCCCGTCTTTTCGGAACTCTATATATAAGGTCGGTACTCTCTTATCAGAAGATGGTTGACCAGAAGTATCTTTTTGAGGATCGCCCATCGTCGCCACCGGCTCACCGGCGAGTACGAACTGGCCGAGACTTACGCTGATCCGGTCCATCCCTGCAAGCAAGATATAATACCCTCCGCCAGCATTCAGGATCAAGAGTTGACCATAAGTTCGAAAAGGTCCCGCGTATGACACCCATCCGTCAGAGGGCGAGGAGACAATTGCATTTGGACGTGTCGCAATTGAAATCCCTTTGGTAACCCCACCTACCGTATCACGTTTATTATAGCCGCTTACTAAAGTTCCATTGACCGGCTGCGGCAAAAGGCCCTTCAATTCGCCAAAGGAAACTTTCGGCGCAAGGCGGGATGGATCACGAAAAGCCAAAGCAGCAAAGCGGTTACGCGCGTCTTTGGCGGCAGGATCATTAGCAGATTTGGCGTCTTCCTCATTCTTTGCCGATACGGAATTTGCGTCTCGCGCGGCCCTTGAAACGCTATCGACTTCCCCTTCAACGCGCCCAATCAAGTCTTTTAAGGTTTGGCTCTTGGCGGCCAAGGAGGCCGCTTGGGCTGCCTGCTCATTTGCTTTGCTTTCCGCACCAGCGATATCCTTTTGTCGGGCAGAAACAAGCAACTCGATATCTTGGCGATCGCGAACAAGGCTCGATATGTCTCTGGCTAAAGCATCGCGCTCGGCTGCGGCTGTTTGCCGAATGCGCTCGATCGCAGAAAGATCGGCCATAAGAGCATCGGTCTCACCCTTTAATTCCGGAACAACTGAGCCGAGCAAGATGCTGCTTCGAACGGTGTCTAATATGGAATCGGGATCGGCAAATAACAAAGGGGGCGGCGTAGCACCGACCCGCTGCAAAGCCGCTAGGACATCAATCACGACGGCCCGCCTACTTTCTAGCGAAGCCCGCGCTTTGGCCTCAGACTCCTTTAGCGTTGCCAGCCTTTCCTCAACGGTACCAATTCTCAATTCTGTGGCTTTAATTCGATCCGCAGTTTCAATCATACGTTGACTGAGACGAGAGCGATCTGAACGCAAGGTTTCTATTTCGGCTGCAAGCTTGGCACGATCTTCGGCGCCCGTTGCCAAGAGACGTTCCATCTCATCAAGTTCGAGCTTGCGCGAAGCCGTGTCCGCCCCTGAAATGGCCGACGAAGGTGAAACGGAAGGTGTCTGGGTTTGTGCAACGGAAAGCGTTGAAGCAAAGGGCCAGACCAAAATAGGTCCTAAAATAAGCATGGTTCGAAAGGAGATCATGCCTGCGTTCATTCTAATCAAGCGCGATGATAGGGATGGCCTGCCAGTAGGGTCATTGCACGATACAATTGTTCCGACAGGACGATTCGAGCAAGTTGATGAGGCAATGTCATGGCTCCAAACGCAAGTTTGGAATGAGCGGCCTTTATTACCATTGAATCGAGACCATCGGCACCACCGAGGACAAAAGCAAGACTGCGCGTCCCACTGTCTCTAAAATTAGCTTGCCAGCGGGCAAAATCATCGCTTGAAGGCGATTGACCCGTTTCATCAAGCGCAATGAAGGTCATACCCTCAAGACGCATCAAAAGCGAACGACCTTCCTCGGCCTTTCGATCGGCTGCCCGTGCAGCGCGACTTTCAGTAAGCTCGACCACGTCAAACCCCGTAAAGCCAAGCGTTTTCCCCAAATCACGAGAACGCTCCAAATATCGTATGATTAAAGAACGCTCGGGGCCTTCTTTTAATCGACCGACTGCAAGGAGCGTAATCTTCACCGTGAAACGATCAAGAAGCGCCGCGCTCGGCCGGACGATCCGATCCCCACATCTTCTCTAGGTTGTAGAAGCTACGAACTTCTGGCCTAAAGACGTGCAAGATCACGTCACCAGCATCGATAAGAACCCAGTCGCAATGCGGCTGCCCCTCTACACGTATACCGGTATGACCATGTTGCTTAAGCATTTCAATGACTTGATCCGCAATTGCGCTAACATGACGATTAACGCGACCCGTGGTGATTACCATAGCGTCTGCGAGTGTCGTCTTGCCTGCCAGATCAATTACGATCGTTTGTTCGGCCTTTGCATCCTCAAGCGTTTCAAGGATGCTGGACAGCATGTCGCTCCGTTCAACCGACTTGGCGGCAAGGGCGGAGGGCCGGGACTTCGTTGTCGCGGCACGCGAAATCTGTTGTGTCAGTGTCGTCACCTTCGAGGTTTCATCCCATTATCAGGACAAATCAATGATGCCTGATCCAGCGTCATTTTTCAACCTAATCCTGATCGTGGGAGGTTTTATGACGTTTCCTTAACTCGGTCGAAGACAGCTCGGAGCGGCGGCCATGAAAAAAAATCCAAGCCGGCTTTTTGCTCAATACAAGCTGTTTGGCACGATGTTCAGACCATCGGAATGCACCAGATGCCAAGGCAGCATGGGCGTGAGTGGCCGATAATGTAGAGCCGGGCCGATCAAAAACGGCAATCGGCATCAAATTGAGAATGTCGCGCCAACGGGCCCAACGATGAAACCCCACCAAATTATCTGCGCCCATGAGCCATACAAAATGAACACCGGGATGGCGCATGTGCAACCAGGAAAGAGTATCGTACGTAAAGCGGGTACCGATCGCTTCCTCAAGCAAGGTCACGCGGATCCGGGGATGATCCGCCATTGATGCCGCCTGCTCCATTCGGCTTACGCCATCGGGCAATCTCGAATTATCCTTCAGAGGATTGCCCGGGGTCACCAGCCACCAGACCTGATCCAACCCTAACCGCTTGAGAGCCATCAAGCTGATCAAGCGATGCGCGGCATGGGGCGGATTGAATGAGCCCCCCAACAGACCGATGCGCATGCCACGTTCATGCGGCGGCAAAACAGGTGCAGGGCGAGGATTTTTTATCCGTTTCATTGCGCGATACTTGCCAAACTTTGGAAGCTATTCAATCTGTACCTGCAAATTGCAACTCGTAGAGCCGCGAATAGACGCCAGTTTTCGCTAACAGCTCTTTGTGTGTACCCTGTTCTACCACTCGACCCTGATCAAGTACGTAAATTGAATTGGCACTCGCAACCGTTGCCAAACGATGAGCAATAATCAACGTCGTGCGTCCGCTCATCAAACGTACCAATGCCTCTTGAATCGCTGCATCTGATTCCGCATCCAATGCCGATGTAGGCTCGTCGAGCAATAAGATAGGCGCATCTTTCAGGAACGCGCGTGCAATTGCAATTCTTTGGCGCTGGCCACCCGATAATTTTCCACCAAACTCTCCGACAATTGTTGCATAGCCTTCAGGGAGCGCCGAAATGAAATCATGGGCTGCGGCCTTTCGTGCAGCCTCCATCATATCGTCTTCACTGGCACCGGGACGGCCACGCATGATGTTTTCTGCAATCGTGCCTTCGAATAAAAAGACATCCTGACCGACAAGCGAAATATGATCATAAAGCGATGCTACCGATATATCGGATAGTGATTGCCCGTCGATGATCACACGACCCGTTTGCGGTGACCAAAATCGCATGATCAAATTAAAAATGCTTGACTTGCCACTTCCGGACAAACCAACAAGGGCGGTAATTTCTCCACTTTTAGCTTGCAAATTGATATCATGAAGCACCGGCGATTCTGGATCGTATCCGAAAGAAACAGATGATAAGGCAATGTTACCCTTGGTGATGCGTAAGGGCTCTGCATCCGCGCGATCTATCGTCGATGGCGGCAAGTCAACCAACTCATATAACATACGAACACCAACCGCTGATGCCGCGAGCGATAAATGCAGACGTGCCAAGCGACGTGCCGGTTCCGTCATCATCAATAATGCGGTAATAAACGAGAAAAATTCGCCCGGCGTGGCCCCCTCATTGATCACGCGCCAACCACCATAAAAAATCACGCTTGAAACAGCGATGCCCCCTAATGTGTCGATCAAGGGTAAGGTTATCGCTTGCACGCCGACCATACGGTTTGATAATTTTTCAACTGCACCAACCGAGCCAGCCATACGTTGGCGCATCGTATCTTCGAGCCGGAACGCTTTAATAACACGAATGCCGTGGATTGTTTCTTGAATCGTTGCAACCGTTGCTGCCACCGAACGGACTTCGTTTCCAAACAAGGTTCGGACACGCCGCAAGAGCTGCGTAATTACCCCGAATAAAACGGGTAATCCGATAAGCGCTATACCCGTCAAGACAACATCTTGCGCAAGCATTACAAATAATAGACCAGCAACCGTCAAGAGATCTCGACCTAAAGACGTTGCTATGAGATTAAGCGCGGAACTCGCAGCCTGCGCATTATAGGTTATACGGGTTACCAGATCAGACGATGGGCTATTTTGAAAAAAAGATACGTCTTGTGCGAGAAGTGCATTGAAAATTTTTCGTTGGGTTGATGCTACAATTGCATTTCCAATTCGTGCTAAAATGACTTCCTGCACGTAGGATGCAAGACCTTTAACGATATAAATAAGGGCTACACTTCCACAAATTAGAAGCATCATGCGCGCATCGCGATCGATAAAAACCTTATTAATTAAATCGCGCATAATCCATGCGCTAAATCCGGTAGCTGCTGCGACCAAAGCCATACAAAAAATAGCAATCGCATAACGCGGAAGAAAAACGCGCATATTTTCTGCAACCAGCCTTTTAAGCACGCCGAAATCACTAACAAGCGTTCTCAAGCTTGGTTTTTCAGACATGATTTAATCCCGTTGCTTGTCTTGGCAGCACCGACCGCAATCCACCTCTGATCCATGAAAAACTACTTTGCTTCACGCGTAAGCCTCGGCCATTAATTTATTCGAACTATTTTCAATCTGATCTTGTACAAGAGTGAAAAAATCGTTTCGTTTAAGCCCGGGTTGAATGGGCGGCATAATATCAACAATTATAGTTCCGCGCTTCAGCTTCATTGAACGACGAGGCCAATATATGCCGGAATTAAGGCCAATTGGAACGCAAGGTACGTTGAGACCTTCATAAAGCTTTGCAACACCAAACCGATAAACAGGCGGAGCGCCCGGCGGACGGCGCGTTCCTTCCGGAAAAACGAGAATCTGGCGGCCGCCATCGGCATGAATTTCACGATCAGCGGCTCTGGTTAACTTAATTAAAGCGCGGGATCCATCCTTGCGATTAATCGGCACATTGCGCATTTTATAAATAAACCAACCAAAAAACGGAATGAATGCAAGCTCGCGCTTAAGGATGAAACAAGGATCATCAAACAATCCAAGCAACATAAATGTTTCCCAAACCGATTGATGCTTCACTGCTACGAGAAGGGGGCCCTTAGGGATATTTTCGCGCCCGCGAAATTCGACGCTAATTCCGCCAACAACACGACAGAGCCAAAGAAAGTAGCGACCCCAACTGCGCGCTAGAATAGTTACGGCGCTACGGGGCAATATCAACACAATAAGGCCGATCAGCATAAAAGCGATCAGGCTCAAATAGAGTGCTAACATGAAGAAAACGGCCCTTATTGGCATAGGATACCTTCAATACTTTTTCTAAAAGAGCGATCGGTTCGTTGACCATGCTTGATAGAGCGCACCTGAAATGCCATCAAAACATCGCCATGATAATTGCTTGTTTTCATTAATTTGATGCTAAATTCAATGGTACGCGCTCAAGCAAGCATGCCAATTGTACGATAAACGGTTATACGCGATGCCAAACCTGCCACTATTCCTACCAGCGCAATAACGCCAAACGTTGCGCAAACGGTTTGCCAGTCGAGAATTGACATTTCCGATAGCCCAGAAAATTGAAGCCCATCCGGTATCAATATGGATAATTTGAGCGTTAAGACCAGCAAAAGGGCGGCGCCCCCTCCTAGTAGGCCGCCTCGTACGCCCAATACAGCAAAATGGCTCTGAAATTGACCGGCAATATAGTGATCATCGGCACCAATAAAATGTAAGACCTCGATGATTTCGCGATTGCCAGCCATGGCTCCTCTAGTCGCAAAGACGATCGTTAGCCCTGTCGTCAGGACGACGAGAAGAAGAGCCCCAAAGGACGCGGTTAAAAATAAATTAGAAAGATGACCTAATCGCTTGGTCCAGGTCCGGTGATCATCGAGGCTTGCACCAGGGACTGCATCAGCAAGCGCCCTTCCAACCAAATTTAGGTCAGGGGGCTGATGGGTATCGATTTGGACGGTAATTAATCGGGGTATTGGCAAACTTTCGATTGATGATGCTGAACCCAACCATGGTTCTAGAAGTTTAGCGGATTCTTCTCGGCGGAGCACTTTCACCGACGTAATGCCACCCGTACCGCGCAATATGTCACTGGCACGAACAATATCGGCATCAATGGATCGGCCCGCCTGCGGCTTTAGCTGGACCGTCACTTCGGACGCCATCATAACTTGCCAGCGCATCGCAGTCGCTGCAGTGAGCTGAGCCGCACAAGCCGTCAGAGCCGCTAAAAAGGTCAAAATTGCAATAACGGCGACAAGTGCACGATCGGTAACTTGATCAGCTGCCACCAAGGGATCCCGTCCGAAAAACGGCACAAAACGACTAAAGGCGCTCAATATGCCGGATCGACTAAAGCGATTTTCAGCCATCGCTCGCCTCAACATATAGACGGCGATCCGCTAAAATGAGCCGTCGCGCTCCTTCGATTTGGTCCATTAGGCCCAGATCGTGGGTGGCAATCAAAATGGCGGTACCGGAACGGTTCATTTCGACAAATAACCGTAGCAGGCGACGGGCCAAGGATGGATCGACATTACCTGTCGGCTCATCGGCCAAAAGCAGCTCTGGCTGCGCGACAAGCGCGCGTGCAATCGATGCGCGCTGTTTTTCGCCGCCCGAGAGGATCGGCGGTTTAGCGTGAATCAGCTCCCCCAAACCAACCCAATTCAACAATTCCGTCACTTCGGCTCGATAGGTGACCTCGTCACGGCCTTGGACCTTTAGAGGAAGCGCGACATTTTCATAGGTTGTAAGATGATCAAGAAGGCGAAAATCCTGAAAAACAATGCCCATCCTACGCCGAAGAGCGGTTAAACCATCTTTTTCGAGCAGACTAGTGTCTTGTCCAAACAAAACAACGGTTCCGCGCGTTGGTTTAAGAGCCTGCATGATCAGGCGTAATAACGTCGTCTTTCCGGTGCCAGATGCGCCAGTTAAAAATTGGAACGACTGAGGCTCAATCGAAAAACTGACATCCGTGAGCGTTTCCGCCCCTACGCCGTAACGCAAACCAACATTTTCAAACCGGACAAGCTCCCCGGCGGAGCGATAAGGAAAAGCCTGCAAAGAACCTTCAACCTTCTTTAAGGTCGTGAGCGCATAATGTGGATTGAAACTGACTTCAATCCCGTTGGAGCACCATAGCTGATTCGCCATGTTGATCGTCTGTCCAAATTGTACCCGATCTTATCTTGTTCGCGCTACAGAACTCAGCCAGTCCGGCCGGCTTGTGAAATGTGGCGCTTGCCAAACATCTTGGCGACCTGATGAAGTTGATAGTAAAGCGACAGAAATCAACGAAATTCCCATAAAAACGAATGATTTTTCAGCCTCAACTAATCCGAAAGAGCTAAGTCCAAGCAAAAAGCGCCCCTTTTTACGCCTTGTCGCGTTAGGAGCAACGGCGGCGGCCATGACAGGCCTAACGGTTGTGGTCCTAAATGATCGCGCTGAATCCATTTTTAATCGCGCAATCAGTTGGATTGACGCCTTTATTCCGGGCAAAGGGCTTCAGGGCATCTCATTTACCAATATTAAAACGTCCATTGATGCTGATCGCGGCGAGACCTCGCTCATTATTGAAGGCGAGATACGGTCTGATTCGGAAATTTCGAAGAATTTGCCTGAAATCCAATTCACAATGAAAGACGAAGCCGAAAATACAATTTTTCAGTGGATGATACCGGCGCCAGTGCCAACAATAACAAAGGGTGAGGCCGTCAGCTTCAAAGCAAGGCTTGCCTCGCCGCCAAGGGACGCTAAGAACATTACCATCACATTTTCCGGCGCCTGATAGGAGGCGGCGGAAGCCCCTCGTTCGAAACGGAATGACCGATGGTACAGGAAAGAAGAGTTCGCGTTCTGATCGACGAGGAAAAGATCGCACGCCGTAACCAGGAAATCGCAGCAGAAATTGCAAAGCGGGATCCAAAAGACCTTCTCATTGTCGCCATTTTAAAAGGCAGCTTCATGTTTGCCGCCGATTTGATGCGGGCACTCCATCATGAAGGGCTGATGCCGCAGGTCGAATTTATGCATTTATCGAGCTATCGGGATGCTACGGTGTCGTCCGGCCAGGTCGTTATTCTTAAGGACGTGGAAAGCGATGTGCGTGACCGCGACGTTATTTTAATTGATGATATTCTTGAATCGGGCCGGACAATTGCATTCGCGAAAGATCTTTTAGCTGCTCGTGGGGCGAGGGTTTTGACCTGCTGTCTGCTCGAAAAGCCAGGCAAGCGTGCTGTGTCGATTGATGCGGATTTCGTTGGCTTTTCGTGCCCGGACCTATTCGTGGTTGGCTACGGTATGGACGTGGCGCATTCTTATCGGCAATTGCCTTATATCGGCGTGGTGGAAACCGAAGCAGGCGAATAGCCGGTTAATTCGCCGGCAGCCAATGGTCTAAAAAGCCGTCCAGCCATAATTTGACAGCGTGGTCATATCGAAACCAACCGGATCGGTGCTCGTCGGGTGCCTGTGCTCCTTTGTGATTCATGCGCTCAAAGGCGCGAACGGTCCATCTGCAAATCATCGCATAAGTCACTTCGGGGTGGAACTGTAGACCATATCCACTGGTACCAAGCCGGAAAGCCTGATGGGGGAAAGAGCTTCCTTGGGCCAAAAGCTCTGCACCCTTCGGCAAATCAAACCCTTCACGATGCCAATGGTATACTTGAGTGGGCCACTCAACACCGCATGCCTGCGAGAGTACTAAACCAGCCTCGGTAGGCGATAGGCCATAATAGCCAATCTCAGTTTCTTCATCAGGATGTTTATAGACCCGAGCACCAAGGACCCGACACAGCATTTGCGCGCCTAGACATAGACCAAGATATGGCACATCGGCTTGATTGAACATCTCAATGCACCGAAGTTCATCCGTAATCCATGAATCAAGATCATTGGCGCTCATCGGGCCGCCGAAAACAACCATACCCGAATGATGGGTTGCAGTTCGAGGAAGCGTATCGCCCAAAGGAGGCCTACGAATATCGAGCGGGAAGCCACGCTTAAGCAATTCATATCCTACCCGACCGGGAGAGGATTGCTCCTGATGCAAGACAATGAGAATAGGCTTTTTCACAAAACGCGCGGCAGCTAGAGAAATCGTTGAGATAATGTTGTCATGAGCGAAAGGATTCGTCGAGCCCTATTGTAATCGGAAGCGATCAACCCCGCCCATAAACATCCTCAATCCGGACAATATCATCCTCACCGGTGTAGCTTCCGACTTGAACCTCGATGATTTCAAGCGGTACTTTGCCGGGATTGGCCAAGCGATGGATTTCACCGATAGGAATATAGGTGCTCTCATTTTCATGAAGCTCCATAATCTTATCTCCAACAGTGACTTCAGCCGTACCAGAGACAACGACCCAATGCTCGGAGCGATGATGGTGTTTTTGGAGCGAAAGGCGACCGCCCGGCTTCACGGTAATTCGTTTCACCTGAAAGCGGTTGCCTATATCGATCCGCTGATAGGCGCCCCAAGGACGATACATTTTAAGATGCTCGGTTGCCTCGCGAACTCCTTTGGATTTCATCTCTTCAACGAGTGTTTTTACGTCACCTGAGGCATCACGGCTCGCAACAAACACCGCATCGCGGGTGGTGACGACCACAACATCGTCAAGGCCAGCAACCGTTGTTAAAACATCGTCAGAATGCACAAGACTGCCAGTGGTGCCAAGTAATGACACATTTCCGCTGACCCGATTACCTTTAGCATCACGCTCCGATGCTTCCCATAGCGCACCCCATGTGCCTATATCCGACCAATCAAAACTTGCTTTAATAACCGCGGCAAGCTTGGTTTTTTGCATCACGGCGTAATCGATCGAGATTTTTGGTGCTTTGGAAAATTCAGCCTCACCCAGTCGCAGTGCGCCCAAATCCATTGTATGATGTGCTAAAGCTTCGCTTGCAGCAGCCGCGATATCGGGTGCAAAAGTTTCGATTTCGGCGAGCATGGCGCCGGGCTCGAACATGAAATTGCCGGAGTTCCACAAGCATCCTTCTGCAATCAATTGACCCGCCTTGACCGCATCAGGCTTTTCCAAAAACATAGCGACGGACTTGGCATCACCCTCGATGGCTTCACCTGGCCGAATATAGCCATAGGCGGTCGAGGCATTTGTCGGAGTAATTCCAAAAGTCACAATTCGGCCAGCTTCAGCCGCAGGGATCGCGGCTCTTACGCTTGCTGCGAAGCCAGCAATATCGGCTACCACGTGATCAGCCGCCAACACCAAGCCAATCGTTCCTGCCCGATACCGATGTAAATAATGCGCAGACGCTGCAATCGCGGCAGCAGAATCCCGTGGCATCGGCTCCATTACAATATCGACAGCAATGCCCACAACGGCCGCTTGTTCCTCGGCTAAAAAGCGAAATTTTTCATTCGTCACGACAACCGGCTTACCAAACAAAGTACCATCCGCGACCCGCTTCAATGTTGCCTGGAACGTCGAAAGTTCGCCGAGCAAAGGCACAAACTGCTTCGGAAAACTATCCCGCGATACCGGCCATAACCGAGTACCAGAGCCGCCACAAAGAATGATGGGTACAATGGTCATGGTTTTAATCGCTCCTCAGATAAAAAAACCTTTAGCCGTCCACCTTGTGCTACGACCTGTAAGATACTGCATAGCTAACGCTATAATATTAATAAAATCCCATACGCTCAAATACGGACATCTAATGAAAAAACCCCGCGCTTGGGATGCGCGGGGTTAGAAATGGTAGAATGAACAGCTATTCTTAGCCGCGCTTGTTTTGCCGATTAGCAATCAAATCATCAACCACGGTTGGATCGGATAGCGTCGACGTATCACCAAGGCTGCCAAACTCATCTTCGGCAATTTTGCGCAAGATGCGTCGCATGATCTTGCCCGAGCGGGTCTTGGGCAGACCTGGTGCAAACTGAATAAGATCGGGGGAAGCAATCGGTCCGATTTCCTTTCGCACCCAACCGACAAGCTCTTTCCGAAGCGTGTCCGTTGGCTCTGTTCCACTCATCAGAGTGACATAGGCATAGATGCCCTGACCTTTAATGTCGTGTGGGTAGCCTACAACGGCAGCCTCAGAAACCTTTTCATGGGCAACAAGCGCGCTTTCAACTTCGGCTGTCCCCATACGATGACCGGAGACATTGATCACATCATCAACACGACCAGTGATCCAATAATAGCCATCGGCGTCGCGACGGCAGCCGTCACCCGTGAAATATTTGTTCGCGTAAGTTGCGAAATAGGTCTCCATAAAGCGCTTATGATCGCCGTAAACAGTACGCATTTGGCCGGGCCAGCTGTCGGAAATGACGAGATTACCTTCGCACGCCCCCTCTAAAACAAGACCATTGGCATCAACAATTTCGGGCTTTACGCCAAAGAAGGGACGGGTCGCCGAACCAGGCTTTTGAGCAATAGCGCCAGGTAATGGAGTAATTAAAATACCGCCCGTCTCGGTCTGCCACCATGTATCAACAATCGGGCAACGATGGTCACCAACGACGCGGTGATACCATTCCCATGCCTCGGGATTGATGGGTTCACCAACCGAACCCAAAAGCCGTAGCGAGGCGCGAGACGTTTTCTTAACGGGCTCTTCGCCAGCACCCATCAAGGAGCGAATGGCCGTAGGAGCTGTGTAGAAAATGTTGACCTTATGCTTATCAACAACATCCCAGAAACGTGAAATCGTTGGATAGGTTGGGATACCTTCAAACATCAAGGTCGTAGCCCCATTCGCAAGGGGGCCATAAACGATGTAGGAATGCCCAGTGACCCAGCCCACATCAGCAGTGCACCAATAAATATCACCGTCATGGTAATCAAAGACATATTGATGCGTCATAGATGCGTAGACGAGGTATCCCCCTGTCGTATGCACAACGCCCTTTGGAGCGCCCGTTGAGCCCGACGTGTACAGAATAAACAGCGGTGCTTCCGCCTCCATTTCTTCAGGCTTGCATTGTGCATCAGCATTCTTTGCTTCGACATCATAATAATAATCTCGGCCGTCTTGCATATGCACATCACCACCCGTACGGCGAACAACAATTTGTGCGGTAACAAGTCCGGGAACGCGCTTTAGCGCTTCATCCATATTGGCTTTAAGGGGCACTTTTTTACCCCCGCGTAAGCCTTCATCGGCGGTTATAACAACCTTAGATTTGCAGCCCTCAATGCGACCTGCAAGAGAGTCGGGCGAAAAGCCCCCAAAAACAATAGAGTGAACGGCGCCAATACGAGCACAAGCCAGCATGGCATAAGCAGCCTCTGGGATCATCGGCATATAAAGCGTCACGGCATCGCCTTTTTTCACCCCGTGATGTTTCAAGACATTCGCGAACCGGCACACTTCATCATGGAGCTCTTGATAAGTAATATGTTTACTTTCAGAAGGATCATCGCCTTCCCAAATAATCGCTGTCTGATTGGCGCGTTGCGGCAAATGCCGATCAATGCAGTTCATCGATACGTTGGTGGTACCATCGCCGAACCATTCGATATGGACCTTGCCGGGTTCATAAGATGTGTTTTTGACTTTCGAATAAGGCTTAATCCAATCAATCCGCTTACCTTGTTTGCCCCAAAACGCTTCGGGATCTCGGACAGACGCATCATACATAGCCTGATATTTGGCGTTATCGACAAAGGCGCGGCTCGCCCATTCGGCGGACACAGGATACAGCTTCTCGGACATGGATCTTTTCTCCCCTCCAGCCTTCCACCGCATTTAGACGGCGTTCCGGCACACACCTTAAAGTCGCCATCTTAGGCCAACTTCATTTTTCATCACTTTATTAAGCGGAGGCGGGGGCACTCGACAAGATCCATTGCCCTCACACTTTGGTAGGTTCGACCTTGGGGGGAAGATTGGAGTTTATAAACCACCTAATTCGCACACGACCTTCCATTCAGCTTCTGTAACAGGTTGGACCGATAGCCGCATGGATGTCACCAAGGACATCTTCGTCAAACGAGGCTCTGCCTTTACATGGGCCAATGTAACGGGCCTTAAAAGCGGCTTTACGGCTTTAAGGTCAACCACCACCCAAGGCTCGCCCGGCTCGGCGGTTGGATCGGGATAGGCTTCGCGGATTACTTCAACGATCCCGACGATCTCTTTTCCCTCGTTGGAATGATAGAAAAAGCCCGTATCGCCCTTTTTCATAGCGATCATATTCAACTTGGCTGAATGATTTCGAACCCCATTCCAAAACGTACCCTTGGCACCGGCTGCGACCTGTTGCTCCCAGGACCATTTGAAAGGTTCGGATTTATAGAGCCAATGCGCCATGTTTTTTATTCTCCCTTCACCGGGCGGTTCATTAAGCGATCAATCGCTCCGTCAACTGACAGCCTATTATCCAGAATAGCCGAAACGGCTTCTGCCACAGGCATTTCAACACCACGAGCGCGCGCCATTTCAACGAGCACATGCGCGGTATATACGCCTTCGGCTAATTTACCGCCCCCTGCCTGAGATACGGATTTACCCAGCCCAAGATCATGCCCAAAAGCAAAGTTTCGAGATTTTAATGAGCCTGCGGTAAGTACCAAATCGCCGAGGCCTGATAACCCCATCAAAGTCTCGGGCTTGGCTTGATAGCTTGCCGCGAACCGTCTGAGTTCTGCAAAGCCGCGCGCCACTAAGGCCGCACGCGCGCTTTCTCCCAATCCGCGGCCCTCAACAATACCGGCGGCAATGGCTAATACGTTTTTAGCTGCACCCCCAATCTCGACGCCCCGCAAATCGGAGGAATGATAAACGCGAAAACTCGATGAACTCAGCGCTTTGGCCAATGCTTCAGCGATTTCGCTAAGCGGTGCGGCCAGTGCAACAGCCGTAGGCAAGCCATGGGCTACATCATCGGCAAAGCTAGGGCCTGATAGAATAGCTGGCATCACACCGGGTATGACATCGGTTACGATTTCACTCATGAATTCGCCCGTTTGGCGATCTATTCCCTTGGCGCATATAATCAAGGGTATGCCGCGTTTCACGACCAAAGAAAGTGCAACAGCCATATCGCGCAATGCTTGTGCGGGAACAACCAACAAAATCGCTCGGCCTCTATCGGCAGCTTCTTTGAGAGACGCTGTAACCGTTATTGCCTCCGGTAATAATATACCCGGTAGTCGACGGTTATTTTCCCGTGTCGATTGCATTGCTTCGGCTTGATCTGAATCTCGGCTCCATAACGTCACTTTTCGACCGGCACGCGATGCAGCAAGTGCCAAAGCTGTACCCCATGCCCCTGATCCGATAACCGAAATGCTATCAAACATGAGGTGAGGCCTTCGCTTCGAGTGCCCAGCGCGCACGCGGCGCGAAGTCTAACCCGTCAATTAGGCCTAACCTTAAACGTTCAATACCAGCCCAAGCGATCATCGCCCCATTATCGGTGCACAATGCGACGGGCGGTGCAACTAAAGGAAGCCCATTATCGCTTGCCACACGCTGTAAGGCGCGGCGCATGGCAAGATTGGCGGCCACGCCGCCTGCGACAACAATGGCTGTTGGCTCGGCAAAATCGGCCCGGGCGACTTTTAATGCCATGTTGGTGCGATCGGCTACGACATCGACAATGGCCGCATGAAATGAGGCGCAGATATTTTTGATGTCGGTGGAGGTCAGGGGAGCGATTTTTTCAGCTTCAATGCGTACGGCTGTTTTTAAGCCGGACAGTGAAAAATCGGGTTCTTTCCGCCCTTGCATGGGGCGCGGGAACGCGAATTGCTCAGGATTTCCCTCTAATGCGAGCTTTTCGACTTCTGGACCGCCTGGATATGGCAAGCCGAGCATCTTTGCCACTTTGTCGAAAGCCTCGCCAATGGCGTCATCAATGGTTGTTCCTAGGCGGATATAATCGCCGATTCCGCGCACGAAGAGCAATTGCGAGTGGCCGCCGGAGGCTAGGAGGAGTAAAAAGGGGAAGGCCACACCATCGGTCAGACGGGGTGATAGGGCGTGCGCTTCGAGGTGGTTGACGGCCAAAAAGGGCTTTTGGGCGACGAGAGCGAGGGCTTTTCCGGTCGTTAAACCGACCATAACGCCCCCGATCAGGCCCGGACCGGCGGCGGCGGCGATGCCGTCCATGTCGGAAAGTTTCATTCCGGCATTAAATAATGCTTGTTTTACAAGGACATCGATCACTTCAATGTGGGCGCGGGCGGCTATTTCCGGGACGACGCCGCCATAGGCTTGGTGGGCCTTGATTTGGCTTAAGATTTCATTCGACAAGATGCGGCCTTCGCCGTCCCGGTCACTTTCGACCACGGAAACGGCGGTTTCATCGCATGTTGTTTCAATTCCTAAAACGCGCATTGCGCCTCTTCTCTCTCATAAGTGGCAGAATTTTGAATTTTCAGAGCCTCTTTCGTATAGATAAACAACACCCTATAGATGAATAAAATGGCCTTTGCGATGATTCTGAAGGGACTTCGCATAAGTGTTGGAACAAGAGCAAGGTTTAAGGCGCATGGCAGGAAAAGGGTTCAAGATTGGAACGCGGGGCAGCCCGCTTGCTCTGTGGCAGGCCAATGAAGTGGCCTCGCGTCTTCGCAAAGCTCTGAAGGTTCCCGACGACGCCATCGAGCTCGTGATCATCCGGACCTCCGGCGATATGAGTCAGGCTGGCGGGCAAGCCCTCGTTGGTGGCAAAGGTGCCTTCACCAAAGAAATCGATGAGGCGATGTTGGCGGGTGAGATTGATCTCGCGGTCCACTCGGCGAAAGATATGCCGACAGCTTTCCCGGATGGCATTGATATTATCGGCTATTTGCCACGCGAAGATGTTCGCGATTGTTTGATATCGGCCAAATATAAATCGATCGAGGAGCTACCTCTTGGCGGGATTGTAGGAACGGCCAGCCTGCGCCGTGCCGCGCTTGTGAAGCGGATACGCCCTGACATTAAAACGCAAGTTCTGCGCGGCAATGTCGACACAAGAATCAGAAAATCGGCGGAAGGCGAAGTGGACGCCACGCTGTTGGCGCTTGCTGGTTTGAAGCGACTTGGCATTGCTGAAAAGGCAGCGGCTATCTTGCCGCTCGACACATTTCCACCTGCCATCGGGCAAGGCGCGGTTGGCGTTACCGCGCGCAGTGACGATGCGCGAGCGCTGGAAGCGTTTTCCCTGATCGCCGATGTCGATACAGGCGTTGCGCTTGCAGCTGAACGGACCTTTCTCACAATGTTGGACGGCTCTTGCCGGACACCGATTGCGGGTCATGCGGTTATCACAGGTGATCAGCTGACGTTTCATGGTCTTTATCTCAGCACCGATGGCAGCCAATCCTTCACCGCTAATGGCTCAGGCTCGATTAAAGACGCGGCCCTGATCGGTGAAAAAGCGGCGCGCGATATTCTTGCTGTCCTGCCAGAAGATATTCGCACACAGAGCGAATGAAAATTCTAATTACCCGCCCGGAACCCGATGCCGCGGCAACCGCCGAACGGCTCATCGGGTTGGGATATGAATGCTTGTCACTCCCTGCGACCGAAATTGTTGCAACGGGAAACACCATTCCTTCCGGCACGTTTACAGCCCTTCTGGCCACAAGTGCCAATGCGTTCCGCATGATGACGAACGCGGATATTGCACGCTTACGCGCAAACCCGTTGCATTGCGTTGGTGAGAAAACGGCAAAAATTGCTCGCGAGTTGGGCTTCGTGTCGATCATGGTGGCTGGCGGATCGGGTACAAAACTTGTCTCGGATATAAAGGCTACCTATCCGATATCAGCGCGGTTTTTGTACCTTACGGGCAGCCCGCGTAAACCCACGGTCGAAGACGAATTACGAGAGGCTGGCTATCAGGTCACGAGTGTCGAACTCTATAAGGCACAACCCGTAAGCGCATGGCCCACCCCAATGACAACCTCGCTCGCCAATATCGACGCGGCGCTGCATTTCTCGCGTGCATCCGTTGAAGCCTTGCTTGTTCTGGCGGAACGTTCAGGCCTTTTATCCGAGCTCAAACGATTGCCGCATTTTTGCCTGTCCGATGACGTCGCGCATCCGCTGAGAGAAATCGGCTGCCCCAATGTTGCGACAGCAGCGGAGGCCAATGAAAGAGGCCTTCTTGAACTCGTCGCAAGAGTTTCGCCTTAATCTGCTCTAGATCAAGGAAGTATAAACCTTAAGCGGTGATGGTTAGGCTTGATCGGATTTTGGAGCGGGAGCGCGCTGACGCATGACAGAGAATGAATCAAATGCTGACGCCCAGCCATCGAACAAAGCAAAAAGCGCGCGTTCGGCACCACCGATCATTGATCTCGCGGCTCAAGAGGTAAAACCAGAACAGCCATCGTCAGATGAAGGTAAGGCTGATTCCATGGGCGCCTCAAAACCGTTAAACCTGCACTGGATTGGAGCGGCATTGGTAGGAGGCCTGATTGGCGGCGCTTTGGTTGCAGGGGTCCTTCATTTTGTGCCTGCGAAAGAGAGCGGTGCTGATCGACTAACGGCACTGGAGACAAGCATTGGTCAGCTTGGATCACAAGCATCGATAAAACTACTCGAAGCCCGCCTTGCAAAGGCAGAAAGTGCGGCTAGCGATTTAAGAAAATCGTTGGAGCAAAATTCAAAATCATCGCCGGAGCTAACAGCCCGATTAAATACGATTGAAGAAGCATTGGGCCATATAAATTTTCAGGCCTCTTCAGCAGACGGCACTTTCAGCAAAAGTGCATTGCGTTTAACCTTGGCTATGCTCATCAAGGACAAAGTAGAAAACGATATTCCCTATGACGATGCATATAATGCGCTTGTCACTCTAGTGGGATCATCAAGCAGCAATGAGATTTTAGAGAAGTTTTCTAAATCTGGCTTGGCATCCTACGAAGTTTTGGCGTCTGAATTTGTAAAAATAAACACAGCGCCGAAACCAATCGAAGATACAACACCACCTTCATCAATCCCCTTTAGTGATCGCATGTTGAATATGCTTTCGCATGTTGTAACGATTACACCAGCGGATCAGATGGGTATGGGAACAAAGGCGAGCCTGACAGCGATTGAAACGGCTATTGCCAATCATCAGGGCGCTAAGGCGTTTGAACTATGGCAATCTCTACCAGAAAATGACAAGCAACGCCTTGCTCCATGGGCATCCCATCTTCGAGAAAAATTGAATGCAGAAATAGCGACTGACATTCTCATCACAGATGCGCTTCATGCATTGGACATGAAGGGAGTTAGCCAATGATCCGGCTCATCCTAAGTCTTATTGTCCTAACAGCGATTGCGCTTGGCTTGGCTTGGCTGGCCGATATGCCGGGCGGGGTTACCGTCACTTTAATGGGATTTAAAATTGAAGCGTCTTTGGCGGTAGCAGCCGTTGTAATTTTTACGCTGGCGATTGCACTCGCCATTCTCTGGTCCATTATTCGGTTTATTTTTCGTTTGCCCAGCATCATTTCCATCGGGTGGCATGCACGACAAAGACATAAAGGTCATCTCGCCATTTCACGCGGTATGATTGCGGTGGGCGCGGGTGATTCTAAAATCGCGCATCGAAGTGCTTCAGAAGCCATCCGCCTGTTGGGCCGCGAACCATTGGCACTTCTCTTATCCGCACAAGCCGCGCAAATGGAGGGCGATGGTGCAGGAGCAGCGCGGGCCTTTCACGATATGCTGGCAAGCGCGGATACAAAGCTGCTTGGCCTGCGTGGTCTCTATATTGAATGCCAGCGCTCGGGCCGTGAACAAGAGGCCGTTAAATACGCGGAAGAAACGGTCGCCATCGCACCAAAAACTGCATGGGCCGTCGATGCTTTAATCGAGCATCACGCGAAAGCAGGCGACTGGCACAAGGCACTCATGGCGTTGGATCGCGGTAGCAGCGCCTTTGAGCGGGACGACCGTAAACGTAAACGCGCCGTCTTGCTGACTGCCGATGCCCTCTCCCATGGCGATGGTGCGCCTGAACACGCGATTGAGTCCGCACGGGAAGCGGCCAAACTGGCGCCCGAGCTCGTGCCTGCGCAGACCATTTTTGCGCATCTCCTCTCGCGGCAGGGGAACTTCCGAAAGGCATCGCGCCTTCTGGAATCCGCATGGAAGTTAACTCCGCATCCCGACCTTGCAGAGGCCTATCTTTCGATCCGGCCCGGCGATGCCGCACGTGAAAGGCTAGCTCGTGCAAAAAAACTGATGGCGCTTAAGCCCGACCATGCGGAAAGCCGCTATGCCTTGGCGCGCACCTATCTCGAAACCCGAGAATTCGAAAAGGCACGTGAAGCCATCGCGCCTCTGCTTGAAACCACGCCAACGGTTCGAACATACCTCCTCATGGCAGAGCTTGAGCAGCTTGAACATGGCGATGGCGGTCATGTGAGGGAATGGTTAGGGCGAGCCTCCCACGCGCCGCGCGACCCAAGCTGGATCGGAGACGGGTTAATCAGCGATGTTTGGACGGCAATTTCGCCCTTAAGCGGAAAACTTGATGTGTTTACCTGGGCAAAGCCCGCCGAAACGGTGATTGATCGACGGTTTTCTGAAGTTTTAAACGGAACGCTTCGCTCCCTTGGCTCAACCCAGTCACCATCAAACGCGCCTCAAGAGCCCGCTTCTTTGATGCCAGGCTTGAAAAAAACATTATCAGCCTCGGCATTTCTGGCTTCACAAGCCCAAGACAGCGAAATTATTAAGCCTGCACGGAAAAGTAAGGCGGATGTTATCTTCCCGCTCGCCCACTCGCCCGATGATCCGGGTCCGGGGCACGAATAAAATGCACCGCCTCGAGGCCGTTCTGCTAAAAGGGGGTAGGAAAATCGCTCGAACTCATGTATGGAACCGCGCGTTGCCGCTTTAGCTCAGTTGGTAGAGCACAGCTTTCGTAAAGCTGGGGTCAGGTGTTCGAGTCACCTAA
>Ga0164296_1000585_pt1 | contig 42396 bp, 28 predicted proteins | sample GEODES057metaG_FD_113533 | JGI IMG/M metagenome (GOLD analysis project Ga0164296, IMG submission 113533) | Dystrophic lake water microbial communities from Trout Bog Lake, Wisconsin, USA - GEODES057 metaG | ecosystem: Environmental > Aquatic > Freshwater > Lake | place: USA: Trout Bog Lake...
GCTTCACAAAATTTGATAGGTGCTGGCTCAAATGCTATTAATGTAGCTAGTAACTTATCGAGTGCATTGAGCGCAGGATACGCTAGCGGGGGTGTAATGAGCGCCATTCGCAGTATTGATTTACCAACTGCTGGTGCGGCTGTTGGAGATATTGTTAGTGCAGTAGCCACGTTTGGCGGTGATGCAAATGCTAACGATTGGCGTGTTAGAATGAGCTTGCCAACTTGGCCTAGTTTTTCTTCTAGTCCTGTACTTAAACCTTTGAAAGACGCAGGCGGATTAATTTTTCCTTACACTCCTCAGATTACAATTACAAGTAAAGCTAGCTATACCAATATTCCAGTAACGCATACAAACTATACGTTTAAAGCATTTCAAAGTAGTGATCCTGGTGAAATACAAATTACTGCACCTATGAACGTTGAAGATGCTACACAAGGATTGTATTGGATTGCCGCGGTTCATTATTTACGTAGCCTTACCAAAATGTTCAGCGGAAATGATCCAAAGGCAGGCAATCCTCCGCCGGTTGTTATGCTTAACGGCTATGGAAATTATGTTTTTAAAAATGTGCCAGTAGTAGTTACAAGTTTTACAACACAATTAGATTCTAGTTGCGATTATATCGGTGTTAATGTTGTAGGTAGTGCTGCCGGATCTACAGAAGGCGTAGCCGATTCTATCGGAGGTCTTGCAAGTAGTTTAGGAGGAGCCATTCCAGGCATCAGTGGTATTACAGATACTATAAGTAATATCGCCGGCGGAGTTGGACAAGTTGCCGCTCTTGCAGGAACATTTGGATTAGGCGGAACTACCAGTGGAGGTGTAACACACGTTCCTACTAAGAGTAGCTTTAGTGTAACATTGCAACCAATGTACAGCAGAAATAGCGTTAAAAACTTTAGTCTTGATAGATTCGTTCAAGGCGGATATCTTAATAATTCTTTTGGATATATCTAACATGGCAGCAAATTATACAAATGTTAGTCCTTGGTATACAACTCCAATTACTAACAACTATTTAGATGTACTGACTATTAGACCAGTACCAGCATCTGCCGACGATTTTTTATATACAATACAACCTCAATATACTTACAGACCAGATTTATTAGCATTTGATTTGTATAAAAATGCAGGACTTTGGTGGGTGTTTATACAACGTAATCTTGATGTATTACAAGATCCTATACTTGATTTTGTTCCTGGCGCACAAATCTATATACCACAAGGTACAGGGTTAGCAACATTATTAGGATTATAAAATGAGTTTAGATAACGTTTCTGGATTAATTGATTCGGCAACTGCAACAATTCAGTCTGGTGTTACGGCTGTTGGTAATACAGTATCGAGTATTGGCTCGAGTGTAAGTAGTATTGTATCACAAGGTCCTGCTAGTGCGTTAAGTGGAATCGGTGATACAATATCTGGAATTTTTCAATCGTTATCAAGTTTCATTAAACCATTAAGTGGAGTAGCATTACCAATTCCTAATCCTCTATTTGCCTATGCAAGTTATGATTATATTCTTGGTATCGGTGTATTAACAGATGCACAGCTTAACAACCCATCATCATATATTAGTTCAAATAGTTATCCTTTAATATGTAAATCAGCAAATGCAAGTCCTAGTAATAGAATTAACACTCCATACGGAAAATTTGATTTTTTTATAGACAATTTAGAAATGAAAGGTGTGTTAACAGGGCAAGGCGGAAAAAATTCAAGTCTTACAAACATATCATTTGATATTATTGAACCATATAGTATGGGCCTATTTTATATTGCTTGCCAACAAGCGGCTCAACAAACAGGGCATGATAACTGGCGTGATGCTCCATTTTTACTTACAGTTGATTTTGCTGGTAATACAGAAACTGGTAGTATGGTTAGTATTCCTGGCACTAGTCGTAAAGTTGTTTTTAAATTTACTAATTTAACTATGAAGGTTAATGAAAAAGGTGCAACATATAATTGTGAAGCATTCGTGCAAGGAGCTCAAGCACATACTTCAGAATATGCAAGTCTTAAAACAGACGTATCTGTTAAAGGTACAACTGTACAAGAAGTTTTACAAACAGGAGATAAAAGTTTACAAGTTGCTGTTAATCAACGTTTACAAAAATTAAAACAAGATAAAGTTGTTGATGTTCCTGATGAAATTATTATTTTATTTCCTAAAGATATTTCATCAGGTACGACTGGTTCTACACAATCAACTGATTCAGAAAATAACACTACTGCAACACAGTCAGTTGATTCACCAACAGCGCAAGCAGTTTTTACTAAGTTAGGATTGCAACGTAGTGCAAGTAATAAAACATTAGTGCAAGCATCGACAGATTGTAATGCTATTGGTTCTGCTTCGCTTACCTTTGATGAAATTAAAAAAGGAGATCCTAGTTTTGGTTCAGAAAATCAAATCTATGATTCAACAACAAAAACATATATTCGCGGAAAAAATACAATAGATCCTAAAAGCAGTGAATTTAAATTTACTCAAGACAGTGATATTCCTAATGCTATCAATCAAGTACTGTTAAAGAGCGATTATGCAAACAAAGCATTGGATGCCGCAAATGTAACTCCTGAAGGTATGCGACAATGGTGGCGCATAGACACACAAGTGTATAATATTGGAACTACTCAGAAAGCTACTGGTAAAAAACCTAAATTAATTGTATATCGAGTAGTACCTTTCCAAGCACATACTAGTAAAGTAATGCCTCCTAATACTAAAGCCCCGGGTTTTGAAAATTTAAAAGCACAAGCCGCTAAAGTTTACAATTACATATATACTGGAAAAAACGTAGATGTTATAAAATTTGATATAGAATACAATGCAAGTTTTAGTACAAGTTTGCCAGCTGGCAGTTTAGCAAATACACAAGATAATAAGAATGCGGCAGCTCAAGGCGGTGCAAAAGAAAAAACAGTTCCAACAGTTACAGTATTAGAACCTGGATCAAATCCTTCATCAAAGTTGGGAACAAATCCAACACAAAACAAATATTCTGGAACAACACAAGCTACTGATAAAAAAGGTGGTGGTGGATCAGAAGATCAAAAAACTCGCGCGGCACGTATATGGCACGATGCAATTAATGGCGGAACAGACATGCTACAACTTAATATGGAAATTATAGGAGATCCATATTATATAATGCAAAGCGGTGCTGGCAATTATACATCTCCTCCAAGCCAATACAGCAATGTTAATGCAGACGGAACTATGAATTATCAAAACGGAGAAGTTGATATTATAGTTAATTTTAGAACTCCTATTGATATTAATCAAACCACAGGATTATACGATTTTGGCGGCTCTGCAGGATCTAGCGCACCTATAATGGCGTTTAGCGGATTGTATTGTATAAACAATGTTACTAGTCACTTTAAACAAGGAAAGTTTACACAAACACTAGAAGGTTTTAGAAGACCAGGACAAGAATTAACTGCAACTGGTAAACCATTATCTACATCAGATAGTAAAGTTAATGCAAATAATCCAGATGGTACTGGAGATAAAACCGCCGCTCCTAGCAATGGATAACAAGGTATATAAATGACAGATAAGAATTATGATTACGTACCTTCGGGCGATGCAGAACAAAAACCTGGCCCGTTTTTAGCAAGGATTGTCAGTAATCTCGATCCTACTTACATGGGAATTTTAGAAGTTGAAATTCTAAGACCAGCAGGTGGTGATGGAGTTGAAAGTCAATTACACCAAGTAAAATACATGAGTCCGTTTTATGGAGTTACTGGTGTTAAGTATGTTCAGCAAGATCCTAACGATTATAATAATACACAAAAAAGTTATGGAATGTGGATGATTCCTCCTGATCCAGGAACTACAGTTGTTGTATTTTTTATCGATGGGGATCCTCGTCAAGGTTATTGGATAGGATGCGTTCAAGATGAAAATATGAATTTTATGTTGCCAGGTATTGCGGCCACACAAAATACTGTTGAAGGAGATTATCCTAGAGCACCTGTTGCAGAATACAATAAACAAGTTAATGATACTCCTAGCGATCCAACACAAATTAAAAAACCTACACATCCATTAGCAGATGTATTAAACAGTCAAGGTTTAATTAATGATGATATCCGCGGTCTTACTACTAGTAGTGCAAGACGTGAAGCACCTAGTATGGTGTTTGGAATTAGCACACCTGGACCGCTTGATAAACGTCCTGGCGCAAAACAAGGCCCAGTTGGAAAAATAGAACATTTAATTCCAAATGCTCCAGTAAGTCGTCTTGGCGGAACAACTTTTGTAATGGATGACGGCGACGATAAATTTTTAAGGATGACAAAAGCAGGAGATGGTCCTCCAACTTATGCCGCAGTAGAACAAGGAGACACTAGCGGTGATCCAACAATTCCTCATAACGAGCTAGTACGTATTCGTACACGAACTGGTCATCAAATTCTTTTGCATAATAGCGAAGATTTAATTTATATTACTAACAGTCGTGGCACTGCTTGGATAGAATTAACTAGTAATGGAAAAATTGATATCTATGCAAAAGATAGCATTAGCTTGCATACAGAGAATGATTTTAATATTACTGCTGACAGAGATATTAATTTTACTGCCGCAAATAATATTAATCTAAATGCTGGTGTTAACTTTAATGCTACTGCCGGAACTAACTATGAAATTAAAGCAGGAGCAGACGGGAAGTTAACCACAGGCGGAAATAGTAATATTAATGCTGGCGGAAATCACGTTGAGACTGCATCTGAAATTCACATGAACGGCCCGGCTGCCGATACTGCTCAAGATGCTCCTAAAGCTGGAAGAATACCGCAAACAGAACCTTGGGCTGGACACGAAAATTTAGATCCTGCTAGCTTTACACCAGATAATACTCAAGCTACTGATAGTCCAACAACACCTGCTCCGGCAGCATTTGGTATGTATACAACAACTACAGATACTTTTAACAAAGTTCAAGGAGGAAGTTAATGGCTTCTACATTATATAAAAAGATAGTTTTACCAGCAGTTTCTTCTCGAGCACCTGATATTTCTGGATCTAAAACCTATAGAGGATTTAGTACTGTTAGTACTGATACTGAGAATTTTGCATTGTATGATTATCAACTGATTAAACAGGATTTGCTAAATCATTTTTATGTTCGTCAGGGTGAAAGACTAATGCAACCAGAATTTGGCACAATTATTTGGGATCTATTGTTTGAACCTTTAACAGATATAGTTAAAGATTTAATATTACAAAATGTTAATGAAATCATAAATTATGATCCTAGAGTTCAAGCTGGAAATGTAGTTATAACACCTTATGATACCGGGCTACAAATAGAGTGTACGCTAATATATAGTCAATATAACCTGCAAGAACAGTTGCAATTACGGTTTGATCAAGCCAACGGACTACTTGTACAATAAACTACGCACATAATTTTAATCGATAAATATCATTATTAGGATACATTATGAGCTCAACGGATAGACTAAACAACCTGCTAGTGAGCGAAGACTGGCAAAAAATTTATCAATCATTTAAAAACGCAGACTTCCAAAGCTACGATTTTGAAAATCTGCGCCGTACAATGATCAATTATATCCGTACGAATTTTCCAGAAGATTTTAATGATTATATCGAAAGTTCGGAATATCTAGCGTTAATCGATGTCATTGCTTTTCTTGGGCAAAGTATTGCATTTCGTGTTGATTTAAATGCTCGTGAAAACTTTTTAGAACTAGCAGAGCGCCGTGATAGTGTATTACGTTTAGCTCGTATGATAGGTTATAATCCTAGTAGAAACGTTCCAGCAAGTGGTTTATTAAAAGTAAATGCAATAAGCACAACAGAAACTGTATTAGATAGTAATGGAATTAATCTAGCAGGACAATATATTACTTGGAACGATCCAAGTAATATTAATTGGTACGATCAATTTATTAAAATAATTAATTCAGCATTATTGACAACTAATCAATTTGGCAATCCAATTGATCAAGCTAGCATTTATGGTATTAGTGCCGGACAATATAGATTTAATGGTGCTAATAACAACGTTCCTGTTTATAGTTTTAGTAAAACTGTAGCTGGACGAGTAATGAATTTTGAAATAACCAGTACTACATTTGCAAATCAATCATACATTTACGAAGAACCTCCTTCGATTGGCAATCAAATTGCATGTGTTTATCGTGATGACGGCTTTGGAGCCGGTAGTCCTAACACAGGATTCTTTTTTAACTTCACACAAGGTACATTAAATCAAGCAACCTTCATAGTTAATCAGCCTACAAGTAACGAAACAATCGATATTGATACTCAGAATATTAATAATACTGATGTATGGCTATGGCAATTAAATCAAAGTACAGGATTAGAGGATACGCTTTGGTCTCAAGTTCCTGCTCTAACAGGTAATAATATTATCTATAATAGCTTAAACAATAAAATAAAAACAATTTATAGTGTTATTACTCGAGCTAACGATACAGTATCGTTATCATTTTCTGATGGAACATTCGGACAATTACCATTAGGAAATTTTAGAGTTTATTACAGAACCAGTAATAATTTAACATATACAATTAATGCTTCGGATATTTTAAATGTTTTAATTACAATTCCTTACACAAGTAGTAAAGGCCAAACTGAAACTTTAACATTAAGTCTTGGACTAGTTACTAGCGTTTCTAATAGTTCTGCAACTGAAACAAATGCAAGTATTAAAACCAATGCTCCACAAACATATTATACACAAAATCGTATGGTTACTGGAGAAGACTATAACATCAGTCCATTATCAGTTACACAAAAAGTTGCTAAAGTTAAATCTATTAATAGAACAGCTAGCGGTATTAGCCGTTATTTTGATTTAGTTGATCCAACTGGAAAATATTCTAGTACTAATTTGTTTGGTGACGATGGAATTATCTATCAAGAATCTTATACATCAACTACTAATTTTTCTTATCTAACTAAAACTGATATCGAAGGTATAATTTACAACACTATATTTCCAATATTAAATACTCCTGATTTACGTAATTTTTATTATGCAAATTACATTAACTATATTACAGAAAGTCTTAATATTTCTTGGTATAATAAAACTAGCGATAGCAATAGCAGTACAGGATATGTAGGATCTTCATCAGACGCAGTACCATATAAAGTTGGATCGTATACAAGTACGGATTTAAAATATTTTACTACTGGTGCGTTAGCAAAATTTGTAGCACCTACTGGTCAATATTTTAATACAAACAACGACAATAAATTATTGTCAATACCAGTTGTTAACGGAGTTCAACAAGCTCTGCCTTCAGGCGGAACAACTTATATTTGGGCTCAAGTAGTATCTATTACTACAGACGGAACAGCTAGCGGTACTGGTCTGTTATCAACAGGGTTTGGTCCAATAACGCTTAACAAGATTGTTCCAACTGGAGCTGTAATTAATCAAATTATTCCACAGTTAAATGTGACAATACAAGCATCAGTTGTTACAACAATGATTGATTTAATTTTTAATAACAAGCCATTTGGCCTTCGTTATGATGCTACTACACAAAGCTGGCAAATTATTTTTGAAACTAACTTGAATACTACTAGTGCATTTAGTTTAGGTAATCAAGGAGATATTACTAATTCGCAGTTAGATTCTAGTTGGATATTATTGTTTACAACTAACAATCAGTATTATACTGTAAATTCTCGTTTACTGCGCTACATCTTTGAAAGCAATAAAGAAATAACTTTCTATTTTGATAGTACACAAAAAGTGTATGACACAGTAACTAGCAATACAATTTTAGATAGTTTAAAAATTTTAAGCATCAATACTCAGCCGGATAATACAATCCCATTTACAACTGATATGGCTTGGCAAATTATCAGCGAATATAACGGTGCAGATGGATATACAGATCCAAGTAAAATTGTTGTAGCATTTGCTGACAGTGAAAATAATGGTATCGTAGATAACCCACAATTATTTTTAGATATTGTTTCTCCAACAACTAATAGTTTACAAAAATACATCATTCAACAAAAATATTTAATAAGTGCCGGACAAGAAGATTATCAATATGTTAGCAATGCTGACAATACTGTGATAATTTTAAGTACTCAAAGTAACGTTGGATCTTTGACTCAATATACTGACGGACAATATTTTTATTTTGTTGATAAACAAGTCGTAAAAAAATACGATGCATCAACAAGCACTTTAAATCCGACACTTGATTATAAAGTATTTGTTGGACGTGACAATTTAAAATTTCAATATATTCATAATGCTGACTATGATAGTCGAATCGATCCAGGTGCAAGTAACATCATGGACATTTATGTATTAACTACAGCATATGATACACAATTTAGACAATGGTTATCAGGAGCAAACGTTGATGAACCATTGCCTCCAAGTAGTACAGAACTTAATAATTTATTAGGTACAGACTTAAATTTAATTAAATCTATTTCGGATGAAATTGTATATCATCCAGTTAGTTATATTTTATTATTTGGATCACAAGCCGACCTTAGTTTGCAAGCTACATTTAATGTAGTAAGAAACCCAAGTAGTACTGCAAGTGATAATGACATTATTTCAAGAATAATCACAGCAATTAATCAATTCTTTGCTCTTGAAAATTGGAATTTTGGAGATACATTCTATTTTTCAGAATTATCGACTTACGTTGTAACACAATTATTACCAGATATTACTAATTTTGTAATTGTTCCTAAACAAGGAAATCAGTATTTTGGCAGTTTATTTGAAATCCAATGCCCTAGCAATAAAATATTCATCAGTTGTGCAACAGCATCTGATATTAATATTGTTGCAGGGCTAACATCTGATAATTTAAAAACAGTAACAGGTTCAGCATTAAATTCAGTAGTAACAAATCAAAACATTACTAGTGCAACATTCGGAGTAACTAATGGCTAATAGTCAAGACGCACAAAAAGGTAATACTAGTCTTAGTATAAAGTTTCTTCCAACATTTTATCAAACTAGTGCCAACAGAAAATTTTTACAAGCTACTGTTGATCAACTTTTCCAGCCCGGCACAGTAAAGAAAATCAATGGATATATTGGTCGAGAAAATGCTAAAAGTGCCACAGGTACAGATATCTATATTACTGCTCCAGAATCTGATAGACAGAATTATCAATTTGAACCTTCTATAACAATTAAAGATTCGTTAGGTAATAATACTTTCTTTAAAGATTATATTGATTATATTAATCAAGTTGGTGTATTTGGTGGCAACACATCTAATCATGCTAGGTTAAACAAGCAAGAATTTTATAGTTGGAATCCACATATCGATTGGGATAAATTTGTTAATTTTCAAAATTATTATTGGCTACCGTACGGACCTGACACTATTAAAATTGTAGGTCAGCAACGTGCCATTGAAAGTACTTATACTGTCTCAATTGAATCTGAAATTAATAACAATGAATACGTCTTTACTCCTAACGGATTTACACGTAATCCTGTATTAAAATTATACAGAGGACAAACTTATATATTTGAAATCAATAGTCCTGGAAATCCATTCAGCTTTAAAACTGCACGTAGTATAGGAACTTCTGATAGATATCTTACAAATTTTATTGATAATTATGGAGTAGAAGTTGGAACTGTTACATTCACTGTTCCTCTAGATGCTCCATCATTGATGTATTATCAAAGTGAAACAGATATTAATCTAGGCGGCGCCATAGAAGTTCTAGATATTTCAGATGATACTTATATTGATATTACTAGTGATTTATTAGGAAAGAAAACTTATAAACTTCCTAACGGAACTTATTTAAGCAATGGTATGAAAGTAGCATTTGCAGGAAATGTTACCCCTTCAAGTTATGCATCTGGAGAATATTATGTCGAAGGCGTTGGAACTTCAATTAAATTAATTTCAACAACAACTTTAGAAGTTATCAACTCTTATACTACAGAAGAAACTATTCCTTTTGATAGCGATAAATTTGATACAAATCCGTTTAGCGATGCTACTGGATTTGCAGGAACTCCAGATTATATTTTAATTAACCGTGCAAGTACCGATTATAATAATTGGAGTCGTTACAATCGTTGGTTCCATAAAGATGTAATAATATCTAGTGCATCTTATAACGGCAATGTTGCTAGTTTAGATCAAAAAGCAAGAGCTATTCGCCCTATTATTGAATTTGAAGCAAATTTAAAATTAGCTAATTCAGGAACAACTGCAATATCTGACATAGATATAGTAGACGATTATACAACAGATGCGTTTTCAGTTATAGAAGGAAGTTTTGGATATAACGTTGACGGAATTCCTCTTGCACAAGGTCAGCGTATTATTTTTACAGCAGACGAAGATAGACTAATAAGAAATAAAATTTTTGAAGTACAGTTCTTAGATGTATTACATTTAAGTTCAGGTAGTCGTCAGATACATTTAGCTGAAATTACTGATCCAGCAACATTGACAAATATAATTCCAGTAGTTTTAGTTAAATCTGGTGTAAAATATCAAGGTAAATCTTTTTGGTATAACAGAACTACTTGGGTATTAGGCCAGCAAAAAACTACAATCAATCAAGCACCTTTGTTTGATGTTGTGGATTCTAACAAAATTAGTTATGGAGATACTAGTGTATATAATGGATCTACATTTGCTGGAACCACATTGTTTTCTTATAAAATAGGAACTGGATCAAATGATTCTGCATTAGGATTTCCATTAAGTTATAGAAATATTAGTAACATCGGTGACATTGTTTTTAATTTTACACTGACTACTGATAGTTTTCAATATAAAGAATCTACAGCAGTTATTACACAAGACATTAATGTAGGTTATTTGATCAAACAAGACTATGCAGGAAACTTAGTTTATCAGAACGGATGGACTACTTGTACAGTTCCAAACACACAAGCCGCCATTAGAATTTATAAAAATTCAGGATTAACAAATAATTTTAATATTGATATTTTTGATGATATTACAAATCTTTCTGATTTAGTTGTAAGAATTTATGTTAACGGTAAAAGACTTGATCCAACATTATGGTCTATAAGCAACGGCCCTCAATATAAAGTTGTTAATTTAACAACTGCTATTGGTACATCCGATGTATTAACAATTCGTGCATTTGCCGCTCAACCGATAAATGCTAACGGATATTACGAAATACCTTTAAATTTACAAAATAATCCGTTGAATAATACAATGGGTGATTTTACATTAGGTGAAGTTATTGACCACGTAGAATCTATAGTAGATAATTTATCAACTACATTTGTTGGAAGTTTTCCAGGTTCTGGAAACTTAAGAGATCTTGGATCTATTACTCAATACGGTACTAAATTTGTACAACATAGTGGCCCTTTAAGTACTGCTATCTATCATATTACTACAGAATCGAATAACATGATCCGTAGTATTGAACAAAGTAGAGATGATTACAGTAACTTTAAACGTAATTTTATTAAAACTGCTACGAATCTTGGCATCGATGGAGATCCAGTTACACTAGTTGATTTGATTATGCAAAAATTGAATAAGGATAAGCCTAATACTGCTCCTTATTATTTTAGCGATATGATTCCGTATGGCGCCGCAGTGAAAACTAATCTTACTGTAGTTGATCATCGAATTAAACAATACCCATTAAGCTCTGTTTTTACATTAGATGTATTGTCAAATAAAGCTGTAGGTGTTTATCTAAATGGTGTACAACTAATTTACGGACAAGATTATACATTTAGCGATCAAGGATTTGTTATTATTGATTCTAGTATATCAATGAATAACGGAGACACTATCACTACAGTAGAATACGATAGTACAGATGGATCTTTTGTTCCAGCTACGCCTACCAAATACGGTATGTGGCCTGCTTATACTCCAAAAATTTATTTAGATACTACTCTAGTTACACCTCAAATGATGATACAAGGGCACGATGGAAGTCTTGTATTAGCATACGGTGATTATCGTGATAATTTAATTTTAGAATTAGAAAAACGTATCTTTAATAATATTAAAGTAAAATACGATCCTACTATTTTTGATATTGCTGATATTATTCCTAGCTACAATCGAACTAATGATTATAGTTTAGCAGAATTTAATAACGTATTGTCTTCAAATTTTTATAAATGGATTAGTTTAACTGGTCAAGATTTTACACTACCGCTTAACTACGATTTAAACAATTCGTTTACATACAATTATTCTAATTCGGCAGCACCAGATGGCACTCCTCTTCCAGGTTATTGGAGAGGAATTTATCGTTATCTATTAGATACCGACCGCCCTAATTTATGTCCTTGGGAAATGTTAGGATTCAGTATTCAACCAAGTTGGTGGGTAGAAAAATACGGTCCTGCTCCTTATACAGGTGATAATTTACCAATGTGGCAAGATATTAACGATGGCATGGTTCGTGCTCCAAATAGTCTTCCATACAAAGTTCCTAAGTATGCTAAACCATTTTTAATGGAGCATATTCCTGCAGATAGTGATGGTTTATTAAAGAGTCCACTATTTTCAGGATTAGCATTTGGCCCTATTACACAAAGCGTTGATAATAATTTTGTGTTTGGCGATGTTGCTCCTGTTGAAAATGCATGGCGCAGAAGTAGTTACTATCCTTTCAGTGTAATACTTGCAAGTACTTTATTAACTCCTGCAAAAACTTTTGGTTTATTATTAGACAGATCACGTATAGTTAGAAATCTTGCTGGACAATTAGTTTATAAAGATACAGGATTACGAATTCGTCCTCAGGATATTTTAATTCCTAGCATTTATTCAAGTACCAAACGAGTACAAACTGCGGGTATTATTAACTATACAATTGATCATATTTTAAATTTTATCTTTAGTAATAATGTAAAGTCTTATAATACATACGTTAGTGATTTATCTAATTTAACAGCTCAATTAAGTTATCGAATTGGTGCATTTACTAGTAAAGATCAAATTAATTTATTATTAGATAGTAAGACACCGTTGAGTTCGGGTAGTGTATTTGTACCTCAGGAAAACTATCAAGTTATATTGAATAGTTCTAGTCCTGTTAAAAAGATAACTTATAGCGGTGTTATTGTTACTAAATTGCAAAGCGGATATGCTGTAAAAGGTTATAGCAGAACTCAACCTTACTTTACATATTATCCTTATATACAATCTGGGCCAACAATTAATGTAGGCGGCATTAGCGAACCTTATACTACTTGGACTACTGGTGAAGAATATGTTGCTGGTAGCGTTATTCAATTTGGCAATGTATATTATAGAACTCCAACAACTATAGTTGCAGGAACAACATTTGATCCAACACAATTTGTTTCTTTAGGAGCACTACCAGTTATTGGCGGAACAAATGCTATATTGAGAATACGTTGGGATAGATCAAGTCCGATTGTAGTTCCATACGGTACAACATTTAACACAGCACAAGAAGTTGTTGACTTCTTATTAGGGTATGGACGCTGGTTAAAAGATCAAGGATTTGTGTTTGATGATTTTAATACAAATTTACAAGCAATTTCAAACTGGGAAACTAGTGCTAAAGAATTCTTATTCTGGACAACACAAAATTGGTCGGCCGGTGCAAACAAGTGGAGCGATTGGGAACCAAATGTAGCAATTTCATATGGTACTGTTGTAAGATACAATGGAAATTATTATAGCGCATTGTATAATAATCCTCCGTCTAATGAATTTAATGAAAATTTATATGTTGTAGTTAACGGTATAGATGCTGTTGGCAATAGTGTGATTAGTTTAAGTCCTAGCGCAAGTAAATTAACGTTCACAACTCATTTAGAAGTAGTCGATGATATTAAAAATCAATTTTATGAATATGAAATTTTTAAAGTTGATGGAACACCTATACAACCACAATTTTTAGATAGCTATAGAAATGGCAATGTTGTAAACTATTCTCCAAGAACAACTGACGGAATTTATAGTGCTACATTCTATCTAATACAGCATGAACACGTAGTTGTAGTTGATAACGCTACAATTTTTAATGATATAATTTATAATCCAGAAAGTGGTTATAGACAAGAACGTGTAAAAGCCTCAGGGTATGTGAGTGTTGATTGGTACGGCGGACTAGATATTCCAGGTTTTATATTTGACGAAGCAATTATTCAAGCATGGCAACCATGGCAAGATTATGCACTAGGGGACATGGTAAATTACCAAGGATTTTATTATAGTGCATTAACAGCCTTACCTGGTACAGAAAGTTTTGTAGCCGCCAACTGGACACGTTTGTCCGAAAAACCAACTGCACAGTTAATACCAAACTGGACATATAAGGCCACACAATTTACTGATTTTTATAGTTTAGATAGTGACAACTTTGATACTGCCCAACAAACAATGGCGCATCATCTAATTGGTTATCAAAAACGTCAATATCTTGACAATATTATTCAAGATGATGTTAGTGAATTTAAATTCTATCAAGGAATGATTCGTGAAAAAGGAACACAAAACAGTCTTAATAAATTGTTTAATGTTTTAAGTTCTGACAATTTAGAAAGTTTAGTGTTCTACGAAGAATGGGCATTGCGTTTAGGTCAATACGGCGCCGCACGAGCTTTTGAAAATATTGAATTTATTTTAGATGAATCTCAATTTAGAACAAATCCTCAAGGATTTGAATTATCTCAAATAGCAAATCCTAGTCTTGATGAAACATTTATTATACAACAAAATTCTAACGATGTGTATTTAAAACCGTTAGGATATAATTCAAATCCATGGCCTACATTATCTACATATAAACCGTTCTTGCGTAGTGCAGGTTATGTAAATTCTAAAGATGTATTTTTAAGTATAGGACATCTATCAGAAATTGTACATCAAGATATTAATACATTCTCCGAAGGGTCATATATTTGGGTCACCTTTGAAGGCCCAAGTTGGAATGTTTATAGATATACTGACTTGCATATTCGTGCAACTGCTGTAACTTATAGTTCTAATGTTCTTACAATTACTACTGAAAATATAGTTAATTTAAAAGTAGGAGATTGGATAGGCTTGTCTCAAGTTTCAATATTAAAAGGTTTCTATCAAATTGCAACAATTGAACTTAATAAGTTTACTATTAATACTACCATTACAGGTTTTCCAAGTCAATTTACACAGTCTAACGAATTATTAATTTACGGATTTTTAAGTCAACGTGCTAGTACTATTGATAATTTAGATAGCATTCTTGCACCTAATGTAAATCCTGGAAGCCTAGTATGGACAGATGACCAAGGAAACGGCAAATGGGCTACTTGGAAATTTGAGCCAGTATATAATATTTCGTATCTAAACAATTCTGCCCCGCAAAGAAGTTTAGAGTTTGGATCAGTTATTGCTATTAGCAGAGATGGATCTATTTCTGCTGTAGGAACAGGATTCGGCCAAATTACTACTTACGATAAATCTAGTACAGCTCTTCCATGGGTACAGAGACAAATTATTGAACCACCGTTTATTGCTAAAAATACTGTTTATACTGTTACTGCAACTACAGTACTTAACAGTACTACAGTTACTACATCCGCTGCCGCATCTGGAATGGTAGGAGGTATAATTACAGGTCAGGGTATTCCTTTAGATACACTTGTAGTTTCAGTAAGCGTGGGTGTTAGTTTAACAATTAGTCAACCTGCAAATGCATCAAGTTCTGGAACCACATACAATGTAACAACTAATCCTAATCCAGGAAATATTATTGCATCATCGATTGCAATATCTCCCGATGGCCAGTATATGATTACAGGAAGCCCATTGGCTGGAAATGCAGTCACAAATTATCTTGGTCAGTATGATAGTAGTAAAATATACGGTCCTGGAATAATAGTAAGTGACACAAACGAATTTACTGGATTTACTGATTATTACAAAGCTACACAGGTTGTTCCTGCTAACACTGATCCAATTGACGGATCAAATTCAAATTATTGGCAACCTGTTTATTATGTTCCTGTTAATAGTTACGGTACATGGGATGATACTGTAATCTATCCAGCGAATACTCTAGTAGTTTATAAGAGTAACGTATATAAGGCAGCCACCGAGGTATACGGTCAAGTAACTATCACAGTTACAAACACGGCAGCATCTACGTATTATTTGACTACCTCGGATACTAGTGTGCTAGCACCTGGCTACGAAATTATTTTTTCAGGAAATGTATTTGGAGGAATTACAGTAGGTCTTATTTACTATGTAAAAACAATTATTAGTAGTACACAATTTACAATAACCGCAGTACAGAATAGTAATTTAACAGTACCATTAACTGCGGCATCGGGAATTATGTCTGCTACACAGCAAGCACAAGCTACTCCCGATAGCGGCAACGGTCAGTGGACTTTCCAATACGCACAAAATGGTTATTCTGCTCAAGGTGTAATTAGTTTGTATGAAAAAGATGCAAACAACATTTACTCTTTAATCGACACTATCATAAGCCCAGTTCCAGTGGCCAACGAATATTTTGGATCAGCATTTGCATTTGGCAATGATGTAATTTATATCTCTGCTCCAGGCTATAGTTCTAGCACTGGCAGAGTTTATAAATTAAAATATTCTACGGTTGTACAAGCACAATCTGCATATAACCCTGTAGGAAGTTCAAATGCAACATTGCGTGTAACTAGTACAGTCGGTATAAGAGCAGGCATGTATGTCTTAGGAACAGGTTTTACTAGTGGTCAAACAGTTACTAGTGTAGTTGATTCTACTACAATGATATTGAGTGGAAGTCCTGATAGTACACCAAATGGTGTAATTAAATTTGCAGTTATTGGCTGGGGATATGATCAAACAGAAATTTATACAGGTATTGTATCTGGTATGAATTTTGGTTATAGTTTGGCTATTAGTAATGATAATTCTACTTTAGCAATTAGTGCCGCAAGTACTGTCGAAACAGCACTAGTAGCAATATTTAAAGCAACACCAACTAATATATTAACAACAACTGCCGCTAGTGGCAACGGCACTACTGCAACGTTAACATTTACTCGACAAAATCTTGTACCATATGCAGTAGGAGATACTATCACAGTATCTGGATTATCCCCAACTGGATATAATGGTTCTTATGTTGTAACGGCATGCACTACTACATCTGTTAGTTATGCTAACGCAACTATTGGATCACAAACTCATGCTGGCACTATTACTGGAAATAGTTTGTCTGGATTTGGTCTAACACAAATACTAGCAGGTACAGATTATGATATTCAATTAGCTATATCGGATGACGGATCTTATATTGCAATCTCCGATGATACAGTCAGTACTTCCCAAGTTAAACAACAAGGATCTGTGGCAATTTATAACAATGTCAACGGTGTATATGAATTCTATCAAAGTATAGTTCCTCACCAGCCAGAGACAAATGGCCACTTTGGTCGCAAGATTGCTTTTATGAATAACTATTCAACTTTAGTAATCTATAGTCAATATGGCGATACATTTATAACCACGTCACTTGACGGCGGAACTACAACTTTTGATAAGAGTTCAACTGTATTACGAGCTCGTCAAACTAATAGCGGCCGTATCGATATCTATGACAAATATGCTAATAATTGGGTGTTCAGTGAAAGTTTAACAAGATCAAACCCAGTAACACCGGCTGGCGAATTTGTAGTAGGCAACACTTATTCAATATTAACATTAGGAACTACTGATTTTACCCTTGTCGGTGCTAGTACAAATGCAATCGGTGTTACTTTCACAGCAACAGGCGACGGTAAAGGTACAGGTACTGCGGCAATAGTTACTAACGAATCTGGAATTGCAGACGGATACGGAACTGGATTAGCAGTTGGCGCGAACCACATCTTAGTTGGAGCCCCATTTGGTATAGATCAAGGATTAACTTCTGGTCGCGTATATGATTATGGAAAAGTCCAGGGCATCAATTCTTGGAATATTATCCATAGTGAAATTGATAAACCAGATGTAACAAAAATTAAGAAAGCATTCTTGTATAATCGTGTATTAGGCACTTTATCAACTTATATAGATATTATTGATCCTGCACAAGGTAAGATTGCAGGTCCTGCTGATGAAGAAATTAAATTTAAAGCATTTTACGATCCTGCAACATATACTGTTGGAGATACTACTGTAAACGTAAATGTTGGTACAGCATGGACTGATGATAAAATTGGTCAATTATGGTGGGATCTGAGAACAGCTAAATTCTTAAATGCTTACGAAAATGATCCAGTATATAAAAACACTAACTGGAATACACTAGCCACTGGTGCAAGTATTGATATTTACGAATGGGTAAGTTATAAACAATTACCTGCGGTCTGGGATAGCCTAGCCGATACACCTGCAGGAATAGCACAAGGAATAAGCGGAACAAGTTTATATGGTAATACGGTTTATAGTGTAAAACAAACATATAATACTGCAACACAACAATTTAAAAATACATATTATTTCTGGGTTAAAAATAAAAAATTCATTCCTAATGTACCTGGCAGAAATATGGCTGCTCAAGACGTTGCTAGTCTAATAGCAAATCCAAGAGGACAAGCATACACTTATCTTGCACTGACCGGTCCTGGTAGTTTTAGTTTAGTTAATGCTAAGTCTTATTTAAAATCAGACGAAGTGGTTCTAAGCGTAGAATACTGGACAGGACAAAAAACAGATCAAAATATTCATAGTCATTGGAAAATGGTTAGCAATGATCCGACAACATATATTCCTCCAGTAATCGAGCAAAAATGGATTGATAGTTTGTGTGGAAATGATACTGCCGGAAGACTAGTTCCCGATCCATCGTTACCTGTTAAGTTACGCTATGGTATTGAAAATCGTCCTCGTCAAGGAATGTTTGTAAACAGATTTGAAGCATTAAAAGAATTTGTAGAGCTTGCAAATATCATATTATCTGAAAATCAAATTGCAGAAAATTATAGCTTGAAAAAATTAGAAAGTTACGATCCAGTTCCAGATTCAACTTTAGGTTTATATGATGTAACATATGATACAGTTTCTGAATTGAGTTATGCAAGCATTACTAATTTTGTACAACCAGTAATAATTCCTAATATTTCAGACGGAAAAATTATTGGAGTAACAATTACTACATCTGGTAAAGGTTATGTAACTGCACCTTATCTTAATGTATCTGGTTCAGGAACTGGTGCAGTATTAAGAACAGTTCTTAATGCAAAAGGTCAAATTACTGGTGTAACTGTATTATCTAGCGGAGAAGGTTACGGAAGCGATACTACTTTATCGATACGAAGTTATTCAGCTTTAGTTACTAGTGATGCAGATGCTAATGGTAATTGGAGCATTTATACATATGATACTATACAACAAACATGGACTCGTACATTAACACAAGCATACGATGTTAGAAATTATTGGAGTTACGCTGATTGGTACGGATCTTATACTGATACTACAGGAAAAGTACTATTCACCGCTTCGCAATTTGTAACAGCAGATTTTTCTGTTGCTACAATTAGCGATTTAAATTCACTAACACCTAATATTGGACAAACTGTTAAAGTTAGAACAAGCAATTCTGGTGGATGGACATTATTGTACAAATACGCAGAATCTTCAAGTGTAGATTGGACACAAAGTTATGCGGTGGTAGGATTACAAAATGGTACTATAAAATTAAGTAGCAGTTTGTATAATTTATCTGGCACATCTTTAGGTTTTGATAATGCAATTTATGATGCATCCGAATATGACTTGGTTGCGGCAACAGAATTAAGAATTATTTTAAACAGTCTTAAGAACGATATCTTTATTGGAGATTTAAACGGATCATATTTGGATTTATTCTTTGCTAGCGTACATTATGTACATAGCGAACAGCCGTATGTTGATTGGATATTTAAAACAAGTTTTGTAAGAGCTCAGCATAATGTTGGCGGATTAAACCAACCGGTAACTTATAAACCTGATAATCTTGCAAACTTTGAAGATTATGTTAATGAAGTTAAACCATATAAAACAAAAGTAAGAGAATATATCAGTAACTACGACAGTATAGATCCTGCACAATTGCCTATCACTGATTTTGATATGCAACCGTTCTACGATGGTACTAAAATGTCCTTGATAGAAGTTTATGCACAACAAGGAAAAATTATTGCAGAAAATCCAGCAATACAAAATTATCCATGGAAATTTTGGTTAGATAATGTTGGATTTATAGTTACTGAAATTAAATTAACTAGTGGTGGTAGCGGTTATGTTACAGAACCTCAAGTTATTATTTCAGGACTTAGTGGATCTGGTGCAACAGCTCGTGCATTTATTAGTAATCAACAAGTTAATAGAATTGTTTTATTAACTTCTGGTAGCAATTATTTAGAAGCGCCAACAGTTACCATTAAAGGAGGAACAATCCCGACAGGTGTTCCTGCAACTGCAACAGCTATTATTGGCAATGGTGTTGTTAGATCAAACTATATTGGAATTAAATTTGATAGAGTTGATCAAAAATATTACATAACAAATTTAGAAAAAACTGAAATATTTACTGGTACAGGTAGCCGTTTACAGTTCCCATTAACATGGGGTCCAGATTCTAAAATAGGAAAAAGCACTGTAACTATAAATGGTGTACTTGCATTAAGGGACGGATACACTCTAAATATTGCTTCAAGTACAGCAAAAGGCTACACAACTTATTCAGGAACAATTACGTTTACAACTGCTCCATCAAAAGGCGCAAGTATTGTGGTTGTTTATAACATTGACGAGTCATTATTATCTGCAACTGATCGTATACAATACTACTATAATCCAACTACTGGAGAGTTAGGTAAAGATCTTGCACAATTAATGACTGGTATCGACTATGGTGGTGTAATAGTAAATGGATTAGGATTTGAAATATCTCAAGGATGGGATAGTGTTCCATTCTACTCAGATAAATGGGATACTTATGATCCTGCTTATACAGATTATGCAGTTGTAGTGGATGCAAATACACACATATTTACATTGCCTTATACTCCAACAGCTAATACTCAGCTAAACATTTATAGAACAGCAAATAATGTTGATTCTTATTTGTCAGACGGTGTTACTAAAACTTATTCTTATGATATACACGATGTAAGTCCTTATGTTACTGTATCCAATACAACAAAAACTAAAGGAGTTAATGTTGCATTTACATCTATAAATGTTGTATCAGGTGTATTTGGAATTATTTTAACAGTAGCTAGTACTGCAAATATCGCAGTAGGCATGACTGTAACTGGTAATGGGTTTGTTAGTGGGCAGACAGTTGTTGCTATACAAAATTCTACAACAATTACTTTAAGTGGTCCTCCTGATAGTCAACCAAGCGGCACATTAATTTTTACACGTAATATTGCTGGAAGTTCAACATTGACTGTTTCTAGTATAGCAGGTGTACGTGTAGGAGATACTATTTCTACAGCCGATCAAAGTTTATCTTTATTTGTAGAAGGCACAACGGTAAAATCAATATCAGGTACAACTGTAACATTAAGTTCAATATTGTATTCTGACATTCCAGATTCTACTTATGTAGTGTTTACAAGAACATTAGTACAGCCTACAGATGTAACTATTTCTACAGCTGGCACAATTGAACTAACAAATTTATCTAACAGTGGTATTATTTCTGGAAGTACAATTAGTATTATTGGAAAATTAAATCCAATAAGATTAGATGATCCTAATTATAATATTGCTCCATACTTTTCACAATTAATTGAGGCAAATGCTTATGATACTGCATTTAATTCTAATTTCCAAAGTTTACTAGTTGGACTTGCAATATTAAATCATATTAACACATACAGTTATAAAGTATCAGAAACTGTAGCGTCGATTAATGCATTAGCAGAATCTATTAGTAGCTTACCTGCTATAGCAGGTAATTCTGCAGCCGAAGCAATTATTGACACTAATACTGCTATTATAACAAATATTATTAGCGGCGGAGTAGTCCCACAACCAGTGTTCAGTCCATTAACTTCGACATCTCAAGGACAAATACATGCGGCTACTTTGTTAAATGATAATATTCCTTTTATCCAAGCAGAGTTAGTACAGTATATTACTAATAATCATCCAGGCATAACTTATAATGTTACTGATTTTCAAACAAGAATACAGTACATTGTATTAAGTTTGTGTTATGATTTGACTTATGGCGGTAACAGAGAATCTGTATATAGTGGTATACAATATTGGATTTATAATAACAGTATTCCTTTTATACAACCTAGTGTTTATTGGAGCGGAATATTTGGCTATTTGAATACAATAGCTCAAAATATTATTACTAATACAACATTTACAAGATTACAAACACATTTCTTCCAGTATACAAACAATTCGTTGTCTGGAGGTAGTACTGCCAGTTCAAGTATATCTTCTAATATTACTACTATCACTTCTATTGTTAGTGGATCATTCTATCCATCAGTAGTTGCAACACAACCTACATTAACAAATGCAACAGCTCCATTGCAAACTGTTGCAAATGCAATTTTAACAGCTGAATCTAAGTTAATTCCTTCAGTAAATCCAAATGCACTTGTTAATACTTTCTTGGCAGACGGATCTTCAAACACATTTAGTATTCCTCAACCATATACATTGATAGACGGCGGTGCAAGTACAACTACTGTTGATATTACAGTAGACGACGGCGGCTCAGCTGGTACAGTGTTTGGATCTTTGGATACTATCGAAGATGGTAGTAATGCAAGTTCTGTTGTGTTTACAGTAGCAAAAGGTGACGAATTTATTATTCGTCAAATTACAAGCGACGGATCTGTAACTCCACCAGATGCAGATTATGATACAGCATTAAGCGGCGGCGATACTAGCACACTCAATGGTGTGTATGCTACTGCAACTGGACTAGCAGCCGACGACATTATACTTGACGGTGATAATTTTGTTACTGAAACTTCAAGTCCTGCTCCGGAAGAAGTAGTTCCTGGACAATTAGTTGATACTTTAGCAATTAAAGTTTATGATAAACCTACAGCTGGATCAGCTATGATTAAAGTTGATAATTATTTAGGAGATGGTTCTACAACAACATTTAAAATTAGTCAAACTCCTAACAGTACCGGTGCAGTAATTGTAAAATCTAATGGATTAATAAAAACTATCACTAGTGACTACGATATTGATTATAAAAATAGTAGTGTTGTATTCCATTCAGCACCTGTAACAAATTCTGAAATTAGTATTTTTAGCATAGGATTTGCTGGAGAAAATATACTAGATATTGATTATTTTATCGGTGATGGTACAACAGTAGAGTTTGTCACAAATGCAAAATGGCAAACTCCAGTGAATACACTGATTTATGTAAACGGCGTAGTTGCAAGTCCTCAGATTTTTAAAACTGATCAAACTTATGAATATTCTAATGCAATTGGTTTTAGATTTGCAGTTGCTCCTCAAGCCGATGCATTAATTAATTTTATTATTGTATCTGGAAATCAACCTACTTATACAGTTACTGGAATAGAAACTGTTGCTACTACTAGTGCGACACGTACTTATACATTACAAAATCCAATAGGAAACGGATTACCAAATGAATCAAATATGATTGTACGTGTTGACCAGACAATATTACCAGCACCAGTTAACAGTTATTTTACAATTAGTAGCAACAGATTAAATTATACAATTGATCCTACTAAATTTGTTCCTTATAGTGTAGACATTGCAAATATAAATGTATTAGTTGGTAATGTTGCTTTAGTATTAGGTACAGACTATATTGTTGATTTAGGTGGAATTACAATCAAAATTAACAAAAATGTTTATACACTTTATAAAGGTCAAACATTAATAGTAAGTATAACTTCAACAAATGGTTATACTTATAATCCATCGACACACCAAATAACATTTGCACAGACATATGATAACACACATTTGGTACAAGTTATTGGATCATACCAACATGAATTTTTAGATATAGAAAGAACTACAATTAATGCAAGTAGTACTGCTACTTTAGAACCTAATTCTTCTGCATTCTATTATTATGAAAATGTACAAGGAGGTATTGTACAGTTAGATAGACCTGTATTAAATGATTATTATGTTTGGGTAATTAAAAATAACACACTATTGACACCTGTAATTGATTACAAATTAAATTCTGATTATCAAAGTATTACTTTGGCATCTGATTTGTTATCTTCTGATAATATTACATTGATTACATTCGGTAGCAATATACTAAAACCAGGCATTGCATACATGCAATTTAAAGATATGTTAAATCGTGTAAGTTATAAACGTTTAAGTAAAGCTAAACAAACTACACTTGCACAAGATTTACATTGGAACGATACAGAGATTGTATTATCAGATGCCGCTAATTTTGATTTACCAAATCCATCTGCAAATAAACCAGGCGTAGTAGAAATACGAGGCGAGCGCATAGAATATTTTGCTATTAATGGAAATACATTAAGCCAACTTCGCCGTGGCACTTTAGGTACAGGAGTATACAATGTAAATCTTGCTGGTACTTTTGTTCAAGATATTGGCGGAGCAGAAACTATTCCATATGCTGATAATCAGATTGTTCAACAAGTTATTAGTGACGGAACAAGCACAATTAATTTAGATTTTGTTCCAAAAGATGTAAACGAAGTTGAAGTGTTTGTAGGCGGCTATAACGATGGCGCAGTTTGGGAACCAGGAGCAGTTTATGCGGTAGGTAGTATTGTTAATGTAGGTACATATACATACAGATGTAGAACAGCTCATATTAGCGGATCTACTTTCTTCAGTGCTGTAACTACAGTAACAATAAACTCAGACGGAACAACTACTGCATTGTCGTTAAATGTACCGAGTTCAAATGTGTGGAAATTCTTCATTGGTAATATACGTTTGAAGAAGGTTGGATACAGCGCATTTAACATAAACAATGCACCAGCAAGCCCAGAAGGCGATGTTGAATTCTTACCTGATTTTACAGTTGATGGTACTACTGCAAAAATAACATTAACTAATTTATTAAGTTTTGGTACACAAGTTACTGTTATAAAAAATACAGGAACAGCATGGGATAATACCGTAAATATCATGGATGATACTGGAAAAATTAGCGATTTCCTAAGATCTCAACCTGGTATTTGGTATTCAGAGTACAAATAATAAAATTATTAAAATAGCAGATAATGATACTAGATAAATATAAGATAAAGAGAGTTAACTATGCAGACTAAAGACGAAACAGGAATCCACATTGAAGGTCATATAAAAATACATGACCCAGTTTCTAAAGAAATCTATGTTAATAAACGTAATGCTATCCATTACGAAAACATTAGCTTGGCACTAGCACAGAGTTTAGCAGATAGCGGCAATGGATTTGTCTATCAAATGGCGTTTGGAAACGGTGGAACAAGCATAGATCCAACTGGAATTATTACATATCTTACACCAAATACTAGCGGAACTAACGCTAGTCTTTATAATCAAACATATATTAAAGTTGTAAATCAAAATTCAAGTAATAATATAGATCCAAGTAGAAATTTCATTGAAACTAGACACGTTACTGGTACTAATTATACTGATTTGTTTGTTACCTGTTTGTTAGATTACGGCGAGCCTGATACACAAAGCGCATTTGATACTGTAAATTCTAACAATAGTAACTTTGTATTCGATGAATTAGGGTTAGTTGGATATAACTCTAACGGAAATAGCCTATTATTAACACATGTAATTTTTCATCCTGTGCTAAAAAGTCTTAATCGTTTAATTCAAATTGACTATACAGTACGAATCCAAAGTTTAACTGGCTTAGTAGGAGTGTAATAAATGTCATATCAAGTCACTTTTACACAAACAAATAACCCAGACAAGCAACCTATTACTGTTGCTGATGGAACTATTGATAACACTACTAGTTTACAGTTTGTTGGTAAAAATTATGCCGGATACGGACAAATTATTGCTAACGATTTCTTACATTTATTAGAAAATTTTGCTAACGATACCTCTCCAACTAATCCAGTACAAGGTCAACTATGGTTTGACACAGCAAGCGGTGTTAATTTATTAAAAGTCTACGATGGATCATCTTGGAATCCTGCTGGAAGTCTTAAAAAGTCTGGAACAGCACCAGCTGCCGCAACATCTGGAGACTTATGGGTAAACACAAATACAAGTCAGTTATATTTGTATTCTGGAAGTTCTTGGGTTTTAGTAGGTCCACAATTTAGTGCAGGATTGCAAACAGGACCTATTATTGAAACTATCATCGATACTTCGAATATAAGTCATAATATAATTACTTTTTATGCAAGCAGTAGTAGTAATGCAACAACTAGTTATAGAATTGCAATTATTAGTAAAGATACTTTTACTCCAAAAGCCGCTATTGCAGGTTTTCAAACAATCAATGAAGGATTTAATTTAAGTAGTATTGATTCTACTAGCTCAACAAGTTTATCAAGAATTTGGGGAACCGCTCAACAAGCAGATGCATTGTTAGTAGGAAATACCACAGTGGCCGCCGCAAACTTTTTGCGAGGTGATACAACAACTATTGCTAACTACCCAATTAACGTTCGTAATGATGGTGGTATTACTTTAGGTGCAAGTTTAGGATTTAACATTGGTATTACTGGTAACGCTACTGTTTTATATTCTAAAAACAGCGGAAACTCAGTAGAATTTGCTACTAACAATTCTGGAAATGTTATTACTGCTATGCACTTGAGTGCAGATGCTAAACTTGGTATTGGTGCAAATAACGCAAATCCAGTATCGACTTTAGATGTTATCGGTGGAGTAACAGTAAAAGATGATCCAAGTAGCCATGCTATTACATGGACTGCAAATACGCTAGTATCTTTAAATTCTTATATAATTTATAACAGTTATTATTATCAAGTTACAGCCGCAGGTACTACTGGTACTACCGGACCAGTTAATTTATCTGGTTCTGCTACAAATGGTACAGCAACTTTATTGTTTATTGGTAGTGTACCTTCTAGTGCGGTGCCAGGACGTTTAATTATCACAGGAACTAGCGATGTTGGTGCAACAAGTTTAAGTCCTTTTGATCCAGGCGGCGCAAGTATTCAAACTGCTGGTGGCTTGTCTGTAGCTAAACAATCAAGTTTCGGCGATGACATTACTACTTACGGACAAACTTTTATTAATTATTTGGATACTAATGGTAGTCCAGTGGCGGCCAGTGTTATTCAACCAGGATCAGATAGTGCCGCAAACTTATATGACATTGGTACATCTTCAAGACCTTTTAGAAATATCTATGCTCAAGCGTTCCAAGGTAATTTTAGCGGAACATTTACTGGTTCGTTAACAGGAAGCATTACAGGTGCTGCCGCTAAACTACAATCAGCAACAACATTTGTTATTACAGGCGATGTAACAAGTCCTGGAGTTGTATTTGATGGGCAAACTGCTACAGGTACTGTAAGTTTTAATACTAGCATTAACCAAGGTATTATTACTGGTAAAAATGAAGCAACAGATTCTGCACTTAACGATCAATTATTAGTATATCAAGCATCATCTAGTCAACTAGTAAAGATGCAAAAACAAAATTTCTTAAAACACGTTGCTACAGTTCCAGTAGGAGCTATGTTCCCGTTTGCAGGAAGCAAAGCAACAGTACCGACTGGGTATTTGTTATGTGATGGAAGTGAAGTAAAAATCAGTGATTATCCTGGATTGTTTTCTGTAATTGGATATACTTATAAAGCCGCAATTTTATTAGTTGGTTTAAGTACATTTGCATTGCCTGATTTTAGAGGACGCACACCGCTCGGTGCAGATAATATGAACAACGGATTAACTGTTCCAGCTGCCGACGGCTCAGGTATACTTATTAATGCTGGCGGAGGTACTGCTAACCGAATTAGCGATGTAACCGCAGACACAATTGGTGCAAGCGGAGGAAGTCAAACAGTTACATTAAGCCAATCTAACTTACCAGACCATAAACACAGTTTGAATGACGGCGCACAACAATTCTATGCAGTAGGTGAAATTAATCCTGCTTCAGATCCAAATAGTAATGTTAAATCTGGTCGTGGTTTAACTGTAGAATCACAAACTGGACAAGGTTATGGTTTAACTGATAGCGGAAGTGTAATTAGTCCTACACTTGCAACACCGTTCACTGTTTTGCAACCGTACACTACTATTAACTATATAATCTTTACTGGTGTAATATAATGAGTTATTCGATACAACTAACTAACGGAACAACATTAACTGAAATAGTAGATGGAACTATTGATCAGACTACTACCGATTTAACATTAATTGGTAAAAATGCCACGGGATATGGTGTATTTGTTAATGATAACTTTGTACATATATTAGAAAATTTTGCTAATACTAGCCAACCAAACAATCCAATTATTGGGCAACTATGGTTTGATACTACACAAAACAGATTAAAGGTGTATGATGGTACACAATTTAAAGTAACTGGCGGAACATTAATTGGATCAACAGTACCTAGTAGTTTAACTACTGGTGATATTTGGATTAACAGTGCAACTAGTCAGTTATATTTTAATGATGGTGTATCTAATATACTTTGTGGACCTTTGTATACAAGTACACAGGGACAAAGTGGATTTTTTGTAGAAGATATTGTTGATAACAACAAAATTAGTCATACTATTGTATATCTATATTGTGCAGGAACACTATTAGGTATCTTTAGTAAAGATGCTTTTACTCCAGGATCTTCTATAACAGGATTTTCTGGTTCTATAGCAGTTGGATTTAACGCTTCTAGTTTATCAGGACTTGAATTTAATGTTCCAGTCACAGTTGCATCACAATTATTAGATGCCGCAGGATCTACACATACTGCTGATAATTTTATACAAACTACTGGCAATCAAACTATTGTAGGATCGTTAACTGTACAAAATTCAACACCGTTAATCCTTGGACCATTGTCTAATAATGAAATTGATATTAGTATAACATTGTTTCAGTTGAAGTCAAATTCTCCTAATCAAAACTTTGAAATAGCTACTTTAAGTCAGTCTGGTTTAAGTCCTGCAATATTTGTTGAGGCTAGTAGTAAATCAGTAGGTATATTTACAAATAATCCACAGTATAATTTGGATGTTAATGGTAGCATTAACAGTTCAACTACAATTAGCGCGGCAGGAGCAATTACATCAGGTGCGGCATTAACAGGCACAGCATTGAATGTAACAGCATCTTATACTCCTGCAACAAGTTCAAGTACAGGAGTTAGAGGGCAAATTACGTGGGATAGTCAGTACGTATATGTTTGTACAGCTACGAATACTTGGAAAAGAGCGGCCTTAAGCACATGGTAATAAGAGCCAAAATAATGATAAATACTCAAGAATAAGGAACGAGGGCGATGGCATATACTATCAATCACTATAACGGAACGCTTTTGGCAACAGTTGCTGACGGTACCGTTGACGCAAGTACAAATATTAAACTAGTAGGTAAGAATTACGCTGGTTACGGACAAATCCAAAATGAAAATTTTGTTTATTTGCTAGAAAACTTTGCTAATTCTATTCCACCATCTAGTCCACAAACTGGTCAAATTTGGTTTGATAGTGGTACTAGCAAGTTAAAATTCTGGGACGGTAGTCAATTCCGTACAACAGGTGGTGCGGAGATTGGAAGCACAGCACCTAGCGGATTAACTGTTGGTGATTTCTGGTTTGATACAAATACTAGTCAGTTATTTGCATGGAATGGTAGTACATTTACTCTAATTGGACCACAAGCAGTTGCAGGTTCTAGTACAACAGAAATGTTAAGTACAAGTGTAAAAGATACATTTGGTACTAGCCATACTGTAATCGAAGCAGTTGATAACGGGCAAGTTATTTTTATTATTAGTCCAGATAGTGCATTTACCTTAGACAATACTACAAATCCAATTACTGGATTTACACAAATACAACAAGGTGTAACATTATGTTACACAAATAATAATAGTACACCGGGTGTTACAACTAGTGCTCACAGATTCTGGGGAACAGCTACAAACTCAGATCGTTTAGGCGGACTATCAGCCAGCAACTTTGTTCAAGCAGGTTCTGCGGCTTTTAGTACTGTAGTTAATTTTGCAGACGTAGGTTATACAGTTGGTAATCCGGTTGCACGTTTGCGTGTCTTTAACAATAATAGTAGTACTCCTACTATTCAAAATCAATCAAACAACACTATTGTTTTCCAAACTACAGTTGCTAGTTCAACAGTTACTCCAATGCAATTGGTAAATGCTGATGTATTACCAGGAACAACTGCAACTAGTAATTTAGGTAATCAAAATTATCAGTGGTTGAACGTATGGGCAACTACTTTTAACGGTAATGCTACAAGTGCTACCGGACTTGCGTTTAATAACAGCGTTATTACACCAAGTTCTAGTACAAGTCCTAACACAGTTGTTGTTAGAGATGGTAGCGGAAACGTAAATGCAAACATTTTTAATGGTGCAAGTACTACAAGTTACTACGCTGACTTGGCAGAAAAATATTTGCCAGCTCCCGGAGTTCATTTACCAGCTGGAACAGTTGTAAAAGTTGGCGGTCTTGCAGAAATTTGTACAGCAACATATGGCGATAAAGCAATTGGCGCTATAAGTACAAATCCAGGATACATGATGAATTCAGAACTAACAGGCGGACAATATGTAGCACTTAAAGGCCGTATTCCAGTTAGAGTTATTGGTGGTTGCACCAAAGGTGATATGATGGCACCGTACGGAGATGGACTAGCGGCAAGTATGTCTGTAATGTTTAGTGGCGATGATAGTTCTCCAATTTGTTTTGCGATTGCACTTGAGGATTGCGCAAATACAAATGAAACATTAGTTGAATGCATCATACTTTAATTAAGAAGTTATAAAGGATAAGATATGGCTGGTCAAGGTACCCCAATTCGTGCTAGTGATTACAATACAATACAAGCTGCCATTGCAAACGTATTAGGTACTGGATCCGGATCAACTGGCTACGGACAAACTGTTACTAGTAGTTCTGTTTCAGTCGGCGGAAAAATTATAGCAAGTGATTGGGTAAATCTACGCAACGATTTACTAGCGGCTCGAACACATCAAACAGGTAGTGCAAGCGAATCTGGAAATTTAACACCTATAACAACTAATACGCTTGTTAAAGAATCTGATCGTGCGGCTTATTATAACTACTCACAGTTAATTGCCGCAAACGTTAATGCAACACCTCCAACTGGTCCAGTTAGTCAAGCAACCTTAAGTACTTTTAATACAAGTTCTAGATCGACTAGTTGGAACACACAAGTTACTCATACTGTAACTTTACAATTTGCTAATTATAATGCCGCAAGATATTATTTTAATGCAGGTGGACAAGTGCAATTTAGCGCAAGTTTAACAAATTATCCAAGTGATGGTAGTTATGCAAAAAGTCTTGATTGGGCTACATTGCTATCTAACATGGGAACTATTACTATGAACTTGAATAGTACGACTACAACAGGTTCAGGTAGTGCTGCCGGTAGTGTTGGTTTTTATCAACTTAATACAAGTCCGCAATTAATTTTCCAAAAAGCAACTAGTTCACCAACATATACACCGAACCAATATGATGTATATGCAAGTGTAGATGGTACTAATTCTATTGTTACTTTTAGCATCCAATTTAAAGATTTGTCAGCTCCAGGTGGATTTGGTGTAGACGAATACGTGGAAGGTACATTAACTAGTACAGTACAAGGGTATTATGCTACTGGTTCAAATGTATCCGTAACTGGATATTTGCCTAGTGTTACATCTACTGGGCCTTAATTAACCTTTCTAATCTCTTGACAAGATAATTACTGTAGTGTATTATCATATACTACGGAGTTATCTATGGATGAACGAATCGAAAAAGCGATGGATGTTGCTAACTACATGGCAACATTATCTAATCAGCGCAGAATAATATTAGAAGAATATAATCAAAAATTGATATATTACATTAATGGTGCGACATTCAAAATTTCACCAGAATTGATTAATTTTACTAAAACAGTATTAGATATAGGACATGCAGAAGATGTAGCGTTTCTAGATTCTAATAATTTTCCAGTTATTATAAACAATGTTCAGAAATTTTTTGATGACATAACATTAATTTATTTTGAATCTACAAATAACTATGCGGCAAAATATGCAGAAATAAAACGCAAGCGCAAAATATCAGATATTGTTGAACTATGACAACAGGCGCAGTAATTTTTGCACATAACAATAGTTTAATTGACTATATTAAATTAGCAATATTTTCTGCTAATAGGGTAAAAAACTATCTAAAAATTCCAGTTAGTTTAGTCACGGATACTTGGGATTCCGAATGGTTAAAGAAAACTTATCCAGATCATCCTTTTGACCAAATAATAGAAATTCCTGCTCAACGATCTACTCAGCAGAAAAATTTTTATGACGGTAGTTTAGCCAGTAAAAAACTAGATTGGAAAAATGCATCTCGTAGTCAAATATACGACTTAACTCCTTACGATCGTACATTGGTGATTGATAGTGATTATATTATTAGTTCTGATATTTTAAAATCAGCACTGGATAATTCTTACGATTTTCAAATATATAAAAACAGTTTTGATCTAGCAGTAGATAGAGATACAGATGAATTTAGAAGAATAAATCAATACAGTATTCCTTTTTATTGGGCCACCGTTTTTATATTTCAAAAAAATGTAATAACTAAATCATTTTTTGATCTTGTGTTTTATATCAAATCAAATTGGTCGTATTTCAGACTACTATATAATATTGATAACACTATGTATAGAAATGATTTTGCTTTTAGCATTGCTATACATATCATGAATGGTAAAACCGATGGTGAATTTGCTATCGAGCTGCCCGGAAAAATGACGTATTGCACAGATACAGATATATTGATAGAAATAGTCGAAGACAACATAAAAATTTTAACACAGAAAAAAGATTTTCTTGGCGAATATATCTTAACAAAAACATCAGGCTTAGATTTACATATTATGAATAAAATTAGTCTTGGTCGATTTATAGACGGAGGTTCTGGTGTCTAAAGGTTTTTTAGTTTTTGCACAAAATACTAGCGATGTTGACTATGTGCAACAAGCCTACGCATTGGCACTAAGTATCAAATATAGTCAAAAAACAATTAAAAATATTTCGTTGGTTACATCAAGCAATGTTCCAGACGAATATAAAGATGTGTTTGATCAAATAATTCCAATTCCTTGGTTTAAAGAAGTAGTCGATAGTCCGTTGCAAGCAGAGCATAGATGGAAGTTATATCATGCAAGTCCTTACGACGAAACTATTGTTTTAGATGCAGATATGTTGTTATTAGAAGACATTAGTTTATGGTGGAATTATTGTAATAACTATGATATTAGATTTTGTTCTAATATCAAAAATTATAAGTTAGAAACAATTTTACAAGACGTTGTACATAGAAAAACGTTCATAGAAAATAATTTAACTAACCCGTATTTTGCTTTACATTATTTTAAGAAAACAGATACTGCACATGAGTTTTATAAAGTGCTAGAGTTTGTTGTTAATAACTGGGAATTTTGTAGAGGCACGTTTGCTCCAAACGAACCGCAATCTTGGATTAGCATGGATTTAGCTACTGCTATTGCTATTGAAATATCTGGAATGGATGAAATTGTAAACGATGTTTTAAATCCTTTTAGTTTTATACATATGAAACCAGGAATACAAAGTTGGAAAACAACACCAAGTAGTTGGAAAAATTTTGTAAATTATGTGTTAAACAAAAAAGGAGAATTCGTAGTCGGTAATATTAAACAAGGAAAGTTATTTCATTATGTAGAGAAGGATTTTATTAATCCTAAATTTATTAAAACATTAAAGGAGTTAGTGGATGGCTCGTAAAAAACTACCTCCCTCATTTGAATTGCCAAAAGAAACGTATTATGCTTATTACGATAAAATTTCTAAAGTATTGTTAGCAATTACAAATGAAGTACATCCAGAATACACAGATTTTTTAGAAGTTGATTTTAATACTTATGAAAGATTAGTATCTGGCAAGGAAAAATTTAGTGACTATTTGTTAGGGCATGTTAAAGAAGAAGAAAAAACAGTTTTAAAATTAATGCCTAAATTAGAACATGCGTATCATTTTAAAAATACCATGCTTGAAATTATAGTAGACGATGTGACTAAAAACACTGATCTAATAGTAGAGTGGAATAATGTTAATAAAGAATGGAATTTTTTCTTATCACAAGAAGGTAAATCTAGATTAGCACAAAGAACTACTGATTCGAAAATATTATTTTTTGTAATATTGGAAAGTGACTACAACTTTTTAATCAGAACAATAGATATAAATTCTAATGATTTAGTTACAAAATATTGTGTAGGAATTCCATTTACTACTGATATAGAAACACAGTTAGATAAGATTAGCATAGCTACAAAATTAATATTTGAAAGCTATGGATTAAGGAAAATAGATGAGTAATATTATAAAAATTATTGAACAAGATATCATTTTTCTCAGTTATAAAGAACCCAATGCTGAAAAAAATTATGCAGACTTATTAACTAAAGTGCCCTGGGCTAAACGAGTAGATGGAGTAAAAGGCAGTGATGCGGCACACAAAGCCTGTGCGGCATTAAGTGAAACAGAATATTTTGTTACAGTAGATGGAGATAATATTATTGATCCAAAATTTCTTGAAATAGAAATAGAACTCGATGGTACTAATTTTACAGAAGAAAATGTTTTTAGTTGGTGCGGTAATGTTCATGTTAATGGATTAAAATACGGTAACGGTGGATTAAAACTATGGACACGTAAATTTGTTAATGAAATGCGTACCCATGAAAATTCAGATCCTAATGATGTAGAAAGCAAAGTAGAATTTTGTTTTGATCAACGCTATTATCAATTTAACGAATGTTATAGTGATAGTTTTACTAATGCAACTCCCGAACAAGCATGGAGAGCAGGATTTAGAGAAGGTGTTAAAATGTGTCTAGTCCAAGGTGCAAAAGTAGACGACTTGATTAAAATTTGGTGGCAAAACTATCACAGATTATTAATATGGTGCTCTGTAGGAGCAGACGTAGAAAACGGCATTTGGAGCATCATGGGTGCAAGAGAGGGTTGTTATAAAACAATGTGTACTGATTGGGATTATGCTAATGTTCGAGACTTTGACTGGTTATCGGAATATTGGGAAACAACTCACGCATTGGCAGAACCGGCTGATATGACCAAATACATTAATTTTTTAGCACAAGAGCTTAGAGAAAAATGTAAATTAGAAATAGCAAATTTAGATCCTGCTGGCAGTCGTTTTTTTAAAACTGTCTATAATAATGTTCCTAGATCGGTTAGAAAGAAAGTGTAATGTACGATATTATATTCATTAGTTATAATGAAGTATACGCAGATCAGAATTTTGAAAAGCTAACAGAACGATTTCCTTTAGCTAAAAGAGTTCACGGAATCCAAGGAATACACCAAGCTCATATCGTAGCCGCTCGTAAATCATTTACAAAAATGTTTTGGGTAGTGGATGCCGATGCTATAATATTAGATAATTTTAATTTTGATTACGAAGTTCCTGAATGGGATTTAGATGTAGTTCACGTATGGCGCAGTTTAAATCCTATTAACAATCTAAGTTACGGATATGGTGGTGTTAAACTACTCCCAAAAAAATTAACTATGGATATGAACACAACTACTATAGACATGACTATGAATATTAGTAGTAAATTTAAAGCCATAGATGAAACTAGTAACATTACAGCATTTAACACAGATCCATTTAGTACATGGCGTAGTGCATTTAGAGAATGTTGTAAATTAGCAGTAATTAATAACGAAGAATCTTTAAATAGATTAGATGCTTGGTGTCAGTTAAATGATAATGCCGAATATGGATTATATGCCTATTTAGGAGCATTACAAGGCAAAGAATACGGAGAAAAAAATGCCTCTAACTTAGAGGCACTTACTAAAATTAATGATTTTGATTGGTTAGCAGTTCGTTGGCTAGCGGAAAAATCTCAGCTATCACTTTAGCACAAGCTATTGCAACTTCCTGGTGTTCTTTTTGCGTTCCATTTGCACTACGCAATTCAATAAAATGAATCCAGCTACGTAGTGTACCATTCATATACAATCTACTTTCAATTAATCCTTCTGGTAGTACAGCACGAGCCTGCTCTTTAGCAATGCCTTTTAATATAGCCCATTCGTATGCTTCACGTGATTGTTTAATTACTAACTCTTGCATACGTTCCCATTGATAAGCAAGAAAACGATCCTCATCGTTATTATAAACATCTAATTCTATACTATTTTGTCTATTCTTGAGGTCTTGTTTTCTGGCACCTCTAAGTACAAAATTGAGATCCTTCGTCGGGTCAGCATAGCGTTGGCTAAACTCTTGGAAACTAAAACTTCTGTGTCTAAGGATTTGACGGGCAATGTCTCTAGTTGTTGTAATTTCAATGCAAGCTGAGACCATTTCAAGAGGGCTCCAGTGCTGGTGTTTAATGAGGTACTTGATAAGCTTCTCACTAGTTTCTGTGTTGAGTTGATTGCTTGGGTTTGAGACTCTTGCGCAGTAGGCAATAAGTTCCTGGGCGTCAGCGATTCCCATGCTAGCAAATTCTTCAGTTGGCTGGCTGTAACTAAGTAATCTAACATTCATTTTAATTCGTCGTAGCTTTCTAATTTAAGTGTATAGCTAATAACTATACGTTTTTTTGAAGTTGGCGTATGCCCTGTGTGGAAATATCTACCATCAAACAATGCAAATCGATTTGCTTTGTATTCGATTTTATCAATAACATTTTGTCTGTTTTGATCGAAGAAGTATGTATCGCCATCGCTATCGTTTACATACTGAAGTAAAACTAAATGTGGATATTCGAAATCAACATGTATAGTGTTTAATTCATTTTTGCCAGTTGGCATTTGCATAAAAGGTCGTATTTGACTTATTTTAATAGGGCCAGTGTAGTTAAATTTTTCAGATAACAAATATGGAACTGCACTAAAAATATTAAAGAATGGACTACTTGGATTTCCAACAGGGCAACATAAGCTAAGAGTAAATCCTTCTGTTATAACACCGTCAGGTTTTTCAGGAACGTACCATTTATTATCTAATACTAACCAAGGAAAATCAGTAAGCATTAATTTTTCTAAATAATCTGCATATCGTTTAGGTAACCCATCGTCGATAACTTGCGTAGCAAACATTACAATTTTTTCCTCTTCAAAAATTTTTGAGTACTTTTTTCAATATCTCTTTTCACTTTATGTGTATCTAGTTTAAAATCAATATTATCTATTTTAGACTCGTAGGTTTTACAAAGCTCGGAAAGATTCTTTTCAAAGGCTTCCCAACCACCGGCTTTAGTTTTTTGTGTTATTCTTATTTCCCAAGTCTTGCCATCTTTAAAATTGATCAATACCGTGTGAAGATACCCTAGAGGTACGACATTAAGACGTACATCTTCGAAAACTTCAGGCCAATGTGCGATGACTTCTTTGGGAAGATATCTTCCCGTTTTAGTCATTACTTGGCTTTTTTGGTAGGAACCAACTCCTCTGCTTTGCGACGCATTTCGGCAGCTTGCTTACTTAAACGATCTGCCTGACTACGATAGAACTTTGCTTGATCTTCTGGGCTAGCATTTTCTGCAGGTGCTGAAACTTCTACAGTTGCAGTTGGTTTAGCACTAGATTCAGCTTTAATCGGTGTGTCGATTTGTTCTACATCTTCAATACGACGAGCTTCTGATTTTTCAGGAGTGTCTGCTTTAACAGATAAATCATCGATTGCAACACCACGTTGTTCAGCAATAATTTGATTTAATTCAGACAACAAAATACCATAAGATGTATTTGGTGTCATTTCAATATCGCTTGTTGGCGCTTTAATTAAACGACCGTTGGCATGTAACCAGCGTAGCATGTTACTGCCATCTGGAAATTGATTACGATCCAATGCATCTGCAAATTCGTATGAATCTTGACCGCTACCACTTTCTACTAGATTGATAATAGAGTCATGATAAATGTCGGGCATATTTTCTGTTGGCACAATCAAACAATGATGTGCATCTCCAGGCAATGTACGATATGCTACTAAGCATTTCTTATTAGTAGCTTTTACACGGCCTACGTGTTTAATTTCGGCCATATTAAGCTCCTGTGCCTGGATTAGCGGCTTTTTGTGCTTCTGCTTGTTTAGCTACATTAGTTAAAAATGCATCCAACTTAGTATATGTTTGTCCAACTGCTACCATTTCATTTGGCTTAAATGCGCCACGTGAGCTAGCAATATCAATAATAACTTTTAATGCTTGCAAGTCGTTAATGGTTAATTCATTTGGATTTTGCGCTTGTTCTGTAGTAGAATCAGCGGCTGGGGTTTGTTGTACATCGTCAGTCATAGTGTCTCCTTAAAGTACTAATATAATTATCTGGTCTGTAATAACGGACAGGCAATTGTGAAAAAACTTAGTTCTTTTTCAGACTCGAACCCAATGCGAGTGTTGTACACTAAAGTATTGGTATTATCGAGGGTAATTCCCTGTCCTATATAATACCTATTATTTAGATTCTTGCGGATCCAGTTATCCACAGATTTGATTACAGTAGGGTTGTACTTGTCTATTGTAGTATATTTAAAATGCGGACAAGCAAACTCAACCCTACGTAAACCGTAATAGTCTAAAGGATTGGGTTTGCCATTTTTTAAAGCCATTACGCATGTTCCTTAACTTGCTCGTAATAAGCATATTCGCCGAATGGTGGAACAATCTTATCGTTACCGTGGATAATGAATACTGTATCACAGTAGTTTTCATCTCCCCAACTACCCCAAGGATAACCGTCAGTAAACATGATAAACTTTTTAGGTTGGATATCATTGTCCTTCATGTATTCCCAGTTAGCATCGAACTCAGTTCCGCCACCACCCATTGGCTCGTATTCATCAAATTCGTCCATTGAGTAGCCATCGTAATCTTGCTCATTGTAAACTTTAGTATCAAAGCACCATACTTTAATCTTAAAGTCTCTGTACTCTTGCATAATACCCTTAATTTCTGTTAAGAAGTCTTTTGCTTGTTCGTCGCCAATAGAACCTGACATGTCGATTGCAACACAGATATCAATTGTTTCTTGAAACTGTTGTCCCGGCAAAATTGCATTCATATGCCAACCCTTACGGTTAGGACGTATAAATGTAAAGTCATTCTTAATAGTGCTTTGGATTTGTTGACGCAAAATTTCACGCCAATTCATCTTAGGCTCTGTTAAATCCTTAATCATTCGTTGTACACTTGCAGGAGTATTACCTGCACCCGCGGCCTGTGCGGCTTGCATTGTAGCTTCACGAATTTCATCACGGATTTGTTTTAGCTCTTCTTTAGAGTATTTAGGTTGTCCGTCTTTGCCGTTCTCGCCCCAGTCGATGTGATCGTCTAGTAGCTGACCCAATTGATTAAGTTCTTCCTCGTCCATTTCGTCGAAGATTTTATCATAGACTTCTTCCGCACCCATTCCATAGTATTTCTGGTCATGGAAGATTTGAATGCCTTCGATAACGTGGTCACCAATTCTGTCACGTACCAATTGTCCGTTTACGCAATAGTCTGCGGCAATATTAAAAATGCGTGGATTACGACTTTCGCGACGACTCATGTGATCAAATACATTATGCAAAATTTCGTGTGCAATAACAAATTCAACCTGCTTAACTGACAAGGGTTCAAAAAATTTGCGATTAAAATAGATAGTGCGTCCGTCTGTTGCGGCAGTCATCATCCATTCACTGCCTTCTTCGATTTTTAGGCGAGTAGCCATATTACCAAAGAAAGGATGGCGAAGTAGTAGACCCACACGGGCTACAATAATTTTGTCGATAATTGGATCTGTATGTGACATTGTATTCCTTTCCTATATGTATATATTATAACACCTCCCGAAGGAGGTGTCAAATAGCCCTAAACCAAATTATTTTTCAGTTGCGGCGCTAATATACTTACCGTATTTGGCATGGAAATCATCAAAACATTTGATTTCGTCTGGATCCAATGGCAATTTATATTGGCTAAGAGCAACCTTAGTACCCATAATAACCAATTCTGTTTCGAAGTTATTCATCATAAATTCGAAGAAGTTATTAACTTGGTCATTCCAGTTTTTAGCATTTTTATCGCAAGAATCCTTCAACTCGTAGCACAAACTAATAGTAAGTGAGTACATAGCTGAAATTTCTTTAGAATCCATCTTTTTAACCTTGCCTGACAAGATATCGCTTGGATTAGGCATCTTTGATGCAACTTTACGGTGAGCCATAAAGCTAACTGCCAAACCTTCACCAACAGAACCTGATACCAAGTCTGTAAGTGTATCAACATCTACATCATCATCTGTAAGCAATTCGCTTACGAACGACCAGCTACGGGGAGTAGCAAACGCACGGCTTGAGCTTTTTGGATCAAAATCGTAGAGGGATTTTTTGCTAAAAGACAAGAAACCAATTACATCCTGATGAATCTTGTTTTCGACAGCCCACTCAAAATAGTCATCCCAATCAACTTGCATTTCCAAGTGAACAAAACGATTAGCCAACGGTGCAGGCATACGGAATGTAACACCTTTGTCAGTTTCTCGGTTACCAGCCGCAACTAGCACTACATTGTCTGGCAAGTGATATGTGCCAACACGACGATTCAAAATTAGCTGATATGCCGCCGCTTGTACAGCAGGAGCCGCAGAGTTCATTTCGTCCAAGAACAAAATGATATTCTTGTGTTCTTTTGCCATTTCTGCACTTGGCAATTCTGACGGAGGAGCCCAACGCATTGTACCATCGTTGGAATCAAAATATGGAATACCTTTAATATCTGTAGGTTCCCAAAGGCTCAAACGAACATCGATTACATGAGCATCTGTCTCAGTACCGAGTTGTTTGATAATGTCTGATTTGCCAATACCTGGAGGACCCCAGAGGAAGATTGGACGCTTGTTTTTAAAAGCCTTACGTAGAGACTTTTTAGCACCACTAGGGCCTACTGTACGACTAGCAATTTCTGGCATGTTGTTTCCTATCTTAAAAAAATGTTATTTAAAATAACGCTGTGTAAGTATGTATTGTATAGGAAACTGCTATCTATGTCAACTGTTATTTGTAGTTGCGAGTTCTTTTTCTCGCTCATTCATTGCTTTAATAATGCCAAATTTTCTAATGTCGTCTGAAAACAACATTAGTTCAAAACCCTTGCGTTCTGAAAAGACAGTGATTGACATTGGAGTTAGGTAATATGGGCAATCCACATACCTTTCCAAAAATATAATTGTTTGGGGACTTAATTCAATTGGTTCGGTAAATGGAATCTCGTACTCTTTCAAATCCAATTCTTTTACCAAAAATTCGTAACCTTCGTCACTTAGTCTGAAATTGGTTTGTTTACCAGCTCTAGTACTTTGCCACCATTTACGACTAAACAACTTAACATTCACATCGTCTGTTGTCTTGCCCCATTGCTGTAAAAATATCTTAGTAAGGGCATCGCGTGTTATCATTTTATTACTGTACCTTGCGTTAACATGACAACCTGAAAATCGTCTGTATTAAACGTTTGATTTAATTTCTTTGCCAAATTATGTGCATGGCCAGGATTTGAAAAAGAAACTTTTTTATATTTTGGTCCAGGGTAGCTAGTAAGACTATTAAAGCTCTTAAGATTAAAAGGCTCGTTTTTATAGAACACGGCCCAAATCGCTTCGGCTTCTAGTATCTGTTCTGCTTTGTATGTTTTCTTATTAACATGCTCTAGCAGTATTTTAGGCTTTGGTCTTGACATAATGCGTATCCGAGTAAAGTACGCATATATTTAGTCTTATTTGTCTTCAAATCCGCCACCGTCTAATTCGACGGTAACTACCTCTGTTTCTATACTTTGTTTAAGCTGATTATACATACTTTCGTAATCTTGTATAAGTTTATCCTGCATTTCGCTTAAAGCCATACTAAGCAACCGAGCTTGTTGAATAGGTATTTTTAATTCTTTTGAATTCGAAAGCTCGGCAGCTCTGAGTATTTGTACAAACTGTGTAATAGGAGTTAGATTAATCTGATTTTGCATTAGCAAGCACCTGTTTCATTTCGAATTCAGTTTTGAATGGTCCACGATATTCATTGCGTTCTAATGTAATAACTTTAGGACAAAAACTCTTGACCCAGCCTTTATTAAATTTGATTATATAATAACCTGCACAATA
>Ga0164296_1000593_pt1 | contig 42170 bp, 22 predicted proteins | sample GEODES057metaG_FD_113533 | JGI IMG/M metagenome (GOLD analysis project Ga0164296, IMG submission 113533) | Dystrophic lake water microbial communities from Trout Bog Lake, Wisconsin, USA - GEODES057 metaG | ecosystem: Environmental > Aquatic > Freshwater > Lake | place: USA: Trout Bog Lake...
CCTACTACAACAACCAGCGCAAGCACTCGGCCATCGGCTACCTCACCCCCAACCAGTTCGAAACTCAGCACATCAACCTCAACTAATTAAGCGTCTCTGGTCCAATATTGCGTTGCACCTCACGAGTTTTCGGGTCTCTATCTCCGCAGGCGCTGAAAAAGGTGCGCCGTCCTTGGGGCGATGAGAATGCATGGATTGGTTCGTCCTTGAACATGGCGCATTCGCCGGGGGTTGCAGGATGACAGGACTGAAAATGGAAGTCATCACCTCGGCGCTGGAGTTATGGCGCTCGGCAGTGCAGGTTGCAGAAGTGAAGAATTCCTGAACAACGTCGAAGAGACCATGTGGCGCATTTTCAACCGATGGACAAAATCCGCAGCGATGACCGCGCACGAGCTGGCGGTGCTCCGGCTGCTGCTGCCCGCTGGAAATGCCCCTGCAGAACTCCTTTTCAAGCAGGCAAGAGAGGCCCCGTATGTGGAGCGAAAACTTCTGGAGAGCGGTGGCTATGAGGTCATCATTCCTTATGTCATGGATGAATCATGGTTGATCGAGTGTGATGCCAATGTGGCATCGCCCACCGTGCAGGTTGCCACCATGGACGGGATCCAGATGACCTTCTCCACCACGATCCTGCGAGGTGGATTTCTTCAAGGTCTTCGTGGCATGCGGTTGGACGGGGGCGCCTGGATCAAGCACTGGAAACCCGACCTGAGCGGCATCAAACCGCAGCCTGCATGGCATGACTGGGTGCCTGCTCCGCTCCCGGCCAAAGCGGCGGAAGCTGCCAGGAACGCGCTGCGCCAGTGGAGCGGAGTGGATGAGGGCGGATCGGTCCACAAAAAGCCGTCGCTGTTTCGAGTGACCTCGCCGGCTTCCCTGGAAGAGATGGCTGCCTGCGAGCAACGGCTCAAGGTTCAACTGGGGCTGCAGTATCGGGAGTTTGTCAGCATCACGAACGGCTGCACCCTCAAGGCTCGGCAGGCCTACGACGTCCTGGGAACCAGGGACATCGACTTTGTGGGCGAAGGGAACGCGTGGCTCGGGGTGACGCCGCTGCATGAGGCTGGCTACATCGCCTTGCAGTGCCGAGACGGGCTGGTTTCAGACGAGTGCTTCCTGCTCAGTGAGGACGGCTCCAGCGCTCCCTTTGGAGACTTGAAACAACTCCTGCGGCATTGGCTCGCAGGAAAGAAGCCAGGGGCCGGCCGATAGCGCGGGGTGGGGCTGTGTAAGCCAACGCATGACCTGAAACCATGGCAACTTAAACACCCTCTCAAGTTGCCGTCTTTGGGGTGCTCATGGCATTGATTGGCTTCGTTCGCGTTCATCACGTTGCCGCAGCGTTCCTTCGGCTGCCACCTGCTGCCGATTCTTGCACCGTGCCTGGGCGGCGTCCGCGTCCAAGTTGCCGAGTTTCCACGCCTAAGCACGGCAACTTGGCAACTTTCGCGGGGAGGAATATCGCTGTGGGAGGGACGATTCACATCAGACGCAGTTGATCGGCTGCCATGAGAGAGCAAAGCTGCCAAGGAGTTCCTGGCACCAAAGATTTCCGCCGGGTTACTTTCCGGTGCCCATCGGCTCGACCGGCGAGAAACGCTCACGCTGTGCAAGGAAATCGAAGACGGTGCGGTGATATGGATTGAACTCAGGGTCTGGTATTCCGCTGGGCGGAATGACCGGCGTGCCGTAACCGGTTTGAAACATGTCGTGGTGGTAGGTGGGATACGCGTTGGCGCGCCAGACGTTGAGGATTTGCACGATGTGCTCAAAGGGCGACGTGCGGCTTTTGGGGCCGCCAAATTGCGTGGTGCCATTGCGTGCCGGCTCATCATCCACGACAGGTTTGCCGAACTTCCTGCCAAGTGCGGCAAGTTCAAGCGGAGCGACTTCCCAATAGCGCCCGTCGCGCGTTGTGTGGGGTGTCAGATAGTCGAGCGCGGCGTTTTCTGCATCGCTGCCGAGATCTCCGGAATAGCCGGGCGAGTTCGTGAGCACACGCTGCGGATCGATCTCTTTGATGGCTTTGAGTAGCGGGAGTACGCGTGCATCCGTGTGCTCGTTCCAGATTTGAAAGGTCGCATTGCGGAACGGCAGCAGCTCACGCGTCATTGCAGTCACGGCGCGTTCGTCCGCTGGCGGAGTCAGGCGGATCTTTTCCTCATAGCTCTCCTGCGCAAAGAGAACGATCTCCACACACATGCCGAGTTGGTCGGCGTCAGCGAGTATCGCCTTGAGCGTCGCGAGAGGGGCCGCGCGCAGGGTGCCATCGGCTTCATACATCGTGCTCTTGGGCGAGGCGTCCACGAAGCCGCGTGCATTGTCCCACTGGCACCAGGCGCGCAGCACGTTGATCCCGTAGTTTTGAAATTTCTTCAACCAGGCGATGCGCGCCTCTGAACTGGCATTGAAGCTGGAATTGAAGATGGCGTTGAAGAAGCTGATGCCGGTGTAGTGAAAGGGTTTTGCATCGAGCGTGAACTGTGTGCCTGCTGTCGCAAGGCGATGGCTGGCTTCAGGCCGCTTCAACTGGGCATGAGCCGTGAGGCTGGAAATCAGCAGCAATGCAGCGAGCGGCAAGAGAGTTGGTTTCATGAAGTTGCCAAAGTTAAAGTGCATCTTCACGATTTCCATCTCTTCAACCGGCAGTGGCGTGAAGCCCTGCTGCTGCGGGGCTGTGGGCGGCCTGAACGCGGGCGTTCCACGGCAACTGGCTGAGGGTGAGAAGTTGCCATCAGGGGGTGGTCATTTGAAGCAGTGAAATGCCACGAATTGCCATTCAGTGCCTCATGCTGCTTCTCATTGCGAAGGCTGACATGGGTGGTGAATGAAAAGTTGCCAAGTTGCCGTGCTTAGGGTGGGCAACTGGCAACTTGCGGGCATCAAATGATCAAGGACCAACCAACTTATCCCCACCTCTCACGGCGGCACCGTCAATGTTCCGCCTGTGGCGGAGAGCTGGGGCTGTGGCGAGCTTTGGCGGGTCTGAATCATTCGGCGAGCGAATGGATGTAGTACCCGGAGACTTTCCATTGCCCGTAATTGTCGAGCATCGGTGTGATGGTCTCAGTGCCCTTGCTGCCGTTTGAAAACAAAACAGTGAACTGCAAAATCACGTATTCGCCTTCAGCTGCGTTGGGAAGTGTCCTGGTATATTGCGCGCTCTTGAACTGTCGTGAAACGAGCTTGCCGAACGGCCTGCGAACATCACGCACATGGTTTTCCCATTCCTTCTGCGGCACTGCCGCCTGGAAGGAATCGGCCGCGGCTTTCCAGCTGTTGGCATACTTGCCTGTGTCGATCATTACGACCCATTGTTCCGCTGACTTCCGTGCAGCCTCTTCCGGCTTTTCAGCATTTTTGGCGGGAGCTGGTGGAGAGCTTGCGACCGCAGGCACTCCAGCTTTCGGACCTGCAATTTTCGGGACGTCGGACGTCTTCGCTTGAGATTCCTGCTGGAAGACCTGGATGAAAACCAACTCGACGGTCTTTCCCTGCGGCTTTTCAAGCTTACCAGCATAGCCGACTTCACCCAGCTTCAGCCCTAGCCTTGATTTAAGCGTCTCCGCCCCGTGATAAACGGTCAGATCAAGCGACGCGTTCACCCCGTCACTCAATGGGGCCACTTCCATTCCAAATCGACCGACCATTCCATTGGCAATCGGGATGTTGTCTTCCATCGTCACAGAGGCACGCCTGCCGCTACGGGTGCTGGTTATTGGCATGGCGATGAGTTTGATGCTGCCGGCGTCTGCGAGGCTGCTGATTTTCCGGAGCAATAGGTTCAGGTCGGCTTTGGGGGCTTCAATCTGTGCGATCACCATGTCGTTTTTCGGCACTTCAAAGATCTGCGCGGCGATGGTGAACTGTCGGAGCTGCCCGGCCTGCTGTGCCTGGACAATGACTGCTGGCAGCGCAAAGCACATGCAAAGCAGTCCCAGCGTCCAATATGGCGTGGGGGGCAGCTTTTTCATGGCGGCATGGTGAGTGGCCTGCATGGCGGTGTGTTCTATTTTAGATCCACGCGTAGGAAAACTAATTCGACCGTGTTGCTGTCCCGCCCTTCAAGCGAGCCGATCAGGAAATATCCGTCAATGCAGGTGGCCAGGCTCACGTTTAAGTTTCTGTCGGCGCGCGAGACGCTCATGTTTAAATCAACCGTGACCCCATCAGGGCCAAGCACTGGATCGAGTTCAATTCGCATGTCGTTTTCCACGGCGCTCTGCCGCTGTCCACTGGAGGTGGTGATGGTGGGAAATCTGGCTATCTTTGCCCTGCCCTGGCGGGCGAGAGTCGCGGTCTGGGCCAGCAGAGTTCGGGCATCCAGAGCTGGCCCTTGTGCCTGCAGGAGGGTGGCTGCGTCTTTCCTTGCGAGTTCATAGCCCTGCAAGGAGAAGACCATGGGCGTTTGCATCCTGCGGTCTTTCAGCTCGAATTCCTTGGAGGCTCTGGCGACTGCGTCCTGGCGCGTCATGAGGACCACTGCATCCGGTTCGACAAAATAGCCCATTGACGACAGTTCGGTGATGTACCGGAGCGCTTCGGACATCGGGACATTCTTCAAATCCAACGAAATGCGCGAAGTCGGCGCGGGCGTGTTTGGACTCAGCACAATGTTCACTCCCTTCAGGTCTGGATCTGAGGTGAAGGTATCAAGCTCTTTGCTTTTCGTCCGAAGGAATGCAATCGCCTCATCAAAACTGGCGTTTTGTAAGTAGAGCAAGGGAAAGACGATCTTCTGCATCTTTGCCGCATAGTACAGCGGGTTTGCTGGCGCTGTCCTGGCTGTCTGGGCGTAGGCCGTTCCAAGAACCATATCCAGAATGGCAGCCAAGGTCAGAAGATGCCGGGTTTTCATGGAGGACTCAGAGCGTGGTAGGAACGAATCCTGGCACCTACTTCTTTCCAGAGCTGGTCTTTGCATCCTGCTCCTGCAGGACTGGAGCAGCAAATGGGTCGTCGGAATAGCGGGAAGCCGGCGGGGATTTTTCAGCAGCATTCTCTGCTGCCATCCGGTCTTGAAATTTCTTTGCCTCGATAAAGAATCGGAGGGGCTCCGTGAAATGGCTCATGTTGGAGGAGATGGTTTTGAGCTTGGTGAGCTTTTGGAGCGTTTCCGGGTTCTTCACGGTGCCAAAACTAATTTCCTCCAGATCGGGGCAGCCCGCGAGGGGAGTCAGATCGTCCACACTCAGAGGGAGAAGCAGCCTTTTGAGCGGCTGGCCCCGCAGCGGGGACAGGTCCGTGATGTGAGTGTCTCGCAAGTTTAATTCTTCGAGGTGAAGACCCTGCAACGGCGTCAGGTTCTTAACGGGATTGTTTTGAATGATCAGTGTCTTCAATTTCAAGCAGCCTGCCAGCGGTGTGAGGTCTTTGATGTTGTTGCTGGCTGCTTCCAGCATTTCCAGTTCAACACAGTGGGCGAGCGGCGTAAGGTCAGAAACCCGTGTGTAGTTCATTTTCAAAGTCTTCAGATGGGTGCACCTGGAAAGCGAAGATATGTCCGAGTCATTGTTGGAATCTATCACAAGGCTTTCCAGATGAGGCAAGTCGGCCAGGGGCCGGAGGTTTTTCAAACTGAGGCAGAGCCCGAAATCGAGTGAAATCAGGTTCATCCCCGCCAAGGGGGAGATATCCACCAAATGGCCGGCTTGATTGATTGTCAGTGATGTCAACGGCAGACCATGGAGAGGCGAAAGATCGCTGATGTCAGTGGCAGAAAGATTAAGCGATGAGATGGGCTGCCCCGCGAGAATGGCAAGATCGCCCAACTTGAGTTTGGCAAGATTGAGGTCAAAAGTCCCATCGGACTTGATTTTGAACTGGCCTCTGGCCATTCGATCCTGAGGCTGGTAAACCCGCAGCCGGGCCATCAGCGCGGTTTCGGCCACCTTGATGTCCGGCTCAACCAGGGCATTCAACGGACCAGCCTCGATCAAACGGAGCTGCTGGGTCAGCGCATCACGAAGTTCGATTTGAACTTGCCGGGTCAACGCGGTTGCGGGACCGTTTGTCTTCAGCAGGCGCTCGCAAAGGATGAGGTTTTTGTTTGCATCCGCATCGTTCGGGCGCAGTTCAAGAACACGCCGGTATTCGGCTGCCGCGGCGGCGAGTTTTTGCGTCGCTTCCAGCAGATTGCCACGGACGAGGTGGTAATCGGGATTGGTTTCATCAAGCTGAATGGCGTAGCCGATGCGCTCTAGAGCCTCCTCGAATTTACCGGCTTCGAGCAATGGATTGACCAGCGCATGCATGATGGGCGCGGTTTTCTTCAGCTCCGCAAGGGCGTTTTCGGCCTTCTCTCGCTGAGCGGCCTCACGCTCTCTGGCCTTGGTTTCACGCAACAAAGCCCAGTAGATGCCGATGACTCCCACGGTGATGCAAATGGCAACGATCGACGCTGCAGCAAAGACCAGTTTGTTGCGGCGTACGAGTTTGTGGAAGCGATACAATGCACTGGGCGCTCCAGCCTCCACGGGTTCATTTTTGAGATGTCGCTCAATGTCCTGCGCCAGATCGGCGGCGCTTTGGTAGCGCCGCTCACGTTCCTTCTCCAAGGCCTTGAGTGTGATCCAGTCGAGATCACCACGCAGGATGCGGATGAGTTTCGCGGGCTCGGTATGCCGCATGGTGGAAGTTTGAGTTCCAAGAGGGGCAGTCACCACCCGGCTGCTCGGGCGCTGGGGTTCAGTTTCACGGATAATGCGCAGTGCTTCATCGAGGGCGGCTTTGCGCAGGGTCTCGCGGGAGATCGGGGTGTCGCCGGTGAGGAGTTCAAAGAGTATGACGCCTAGGGTGTAGATGTCGCTGCGGGTGTCGAGGTCCTGCGCGGCTCCGGCCTGTTCGGGGCTCATGTATTGAGGCGTGCCGATGACGGCTCCCACTTGAGTTTGCAACAGGCTCCCCTGCAAGGCGGCCTCGGTCGAAACGCCAAGGGCTTTGGCGATGCCGAAGTCGATGACCTTGGGTACGGGTTTGCCGTCCACTTCGGCAACGAGGATGTTTGAGGGCTTGAGATCGCGATGCAGGATAGCCTTCTGATGCGCATGCTGCACAGCCTGGCAGACGGGGATGAACAGATCCAGGCGCTGACGGATTGTGAGCTTCTTGGCATCGCAGTAGTCTGTGATCGGAGTGCCCTTCACCAGTTCCATGACGAAAAACGGGCGTCCATTCTCTGTGGTGCCAGCATCGAGCACACCAGCGATGTTTGGATGATCCATCAGGGCGAGCGCCTGCCGCTCAGCCTCGAAGCGGGCGATGATCTCGCGCGAATCCATGCCAGGCTTGATCACCTTGAGTGCGACTTCGCGGCGGATGGGTTCGGACTGCTCCGCGTGCCAGACGACGCCGAAGCCGCCTGCACCAAGTTCAGTCAGCAGGCGGTAGCGGCCGATAAACTTGCCGGAGTGCTCGGTGCAGTGGCGGGGTGGAACCGGTCCGGTCACCTGAATCGTCACCGCATCGTCGAATGCCATGGGGACTGTGGGCAGGTCGGATGGGTCACTCATGGCGGCACCGTGAACGTTCCGCCACACGCATTCGCGATTTGATTCAGCAGAGAGAGTTCGCCGGGGACTTTGCTGGTCTCTTCGCCGATGCTGATGCAGTGGATGCGGGTCTTGAACTGGGTGTGGATGCGCTGGGCGAGGTCGAGCACTGCGAGCGGGGTGCCGTCGCTGGGCTGGCCATCGCTGAGGAAGAAGATGGTGTCGATGTTGCCCTCCGGCAGGGTGCGGGTGAGGGCGTGGCTGAAGGCCTCGCACATGGGGGTGCCGCCGCCGGCCTGGATGCGGTCCACGAATTGCACGGCCTGCTTGTGGTTTTTCTCGTCGTTCACCGCCATGCCACGGGCGGAGAAGCAGGAGTCCACGTTGGCACCGAAGGTGAGGATGCCGTAGCGCAGTTTCTTGGACTTGTTTTGCAGGGCGGTGAGCAGGTTGCTCATCTGCGCCTTGAGCTTGCCGATGCGGTCGTCGATGTTCATGCTGCCGCTCACGTCGAGGATGAAAAGCGCGCCTTTGCTGCGGATTTCCAGGCCGTAAAAGGAGGCCATGGCCATGGCGGGGTCGTCGTCCAGGGGCTTGAGCAACTTCTGTAGCTTGAGGAATTCCGCGTAGTCGCTGCGGGCGAGCATTTTCCACGGGATGTTTGCGCCCTGATCGGCGATCCAGGTCTTCCATTTGTCCGGGTCGTTGGCGAAGTCCTGGCCGGTGAGCTGGAAGAGCGAGGCGTGAACGGCATCGCCAATGGCGTCGTCATTCAGGTGGGGCAGGAGGGCCTGCAGCGCGAGGGGGCTGCGCATGCCGCCGAGTGCTTCCGCCGCGCAGGCGCGCATGACGTGGGCATTGGAGGGGTCCAGCAGCGCGGCCACGCGGGAGACCACGACGTCTGGATTGTCCTGAAACGCGCCAAGCGCCCGGGCGGCGAGGGCGAGGCGTTCGGGCTCCTTCACTGCCGAGAGCGGGCCTTTGACCTGGGCGAGCAGATTCCAGAAAAAGGTGCGCGCCTCCAGCAGATGGATGCCCGAGAAAAACATCAGCGCGTCGTCGTCGCAGGCGGGGTGCTTGGCCAGCCAGTCGGCCAGGGTTTTGCGGCCTTCGCCCGCCGGCCAGTCCGCCACGATCTCGGCCAGGCGCAGTTTCATGCCGATGCCGACGCGGCGGTCGCCGACCAGGGCGAGCACGGCGTCTCCCGCCTGTTTGTGCGCGTGCAGGCCTTTGAGCGGTGCCAGCGCCTCCTGGTTGCCGCCGCGCACGCCTTTGACGAGGCTCTTGAGCCCCACGGTCATTTCGTCCGCTGCGTGCAGGGAAAAGGCAGTCGCAAGAACCACCATCATCCAGCATGGAACGACGGAGTGCATGGGGCAGGGGAGGGGGCTACTTGGCCGCCGTTTTGGGCGTGCCGACTTTTTCTTTCAGTTTGCTGAGCAGTTCGGCATCATAACCAATCCAGCGGGTCACTTCCTTGCCCGCGCTGTCGAGCAGCACGATGGTGGGGTAGCCATTGACGGAGTATTTTTTCCCGAGAGCATCGTTTTGCGCCTTGGTTTTCTTTGGCAGCGGCGTGCCATGCGGGAAGTCGAGCTCCACGAGAATGAGGCTTTCCTTGGCGAATTTCTTGAAGGCGGGCTTGGAGAAGACCTCCGCGTCCAGTTTCATGCAGAAGCCGCACCAGTCGGAGCCGGTGAAGTCCAACAGCACCATCTTTTGGGTTTCCTTGGCCTTGGCGAGAGATTTTTCATAGTCATCATCCCAGCCGGTTTTGGCCAGCAGGGAGGTGCCGAGGGCGAGGAGGGCGAGCGTGGTCAGCAGCGAAGTCTTCATGGGGATGGATGGAATTGATTATCGCAGGAGAGAGTAGGAGCCGGACCTGCCGCCGCCAAGACGAAAAGAGGTTTCACGACCTACAGGGGAAAGGTGGAGACGAAAACTTCCTGCCGTTCTTTCGCGAAGAATCGAAATAGTCTTTGACAGAGCCTCCTACTGTCCTAGTATCGCGCCACTTTTTCGGAAAAAAGCCGGGGTGTACTGTCTCCTGACGCCAGTCATGGAGATTTGAATGTCCCGGTTTTCTTGTCGAAAGAGGAGGAGGTTTCTCACGAAGCTGCCGCCGGTTACGCTGTTATAGCTCAGTGGTAGAGCACGTCCTTGGTAAGGACGAGGTCGAGGGTTCAAGTCCCTCTAACAGCTCCAGTGGAGTCATTGTGGGGGATCTTCGAGACACGACAAACGAACCAGTTCCAAGCGCACCCCCCTCAACTAACTCCACCCACATGGCTAAAGAAGCATTCCAACGCAACAAGCCGCACGTCAACATCGGCACGATTGGCCACGTTGACCACGGCAAGACCACCCTGACCGCCGCCATCACGACCGTCCTTTCCAAAAAAGGCTTCGCCCAGGCTCGCGCATACGATCAGATCGACGCAGCTCCCGAAGAAAAAGAGCGCGGCATCACGATCAACACCGCTCACGTGGAGTATGAAACCGAAAAGCGTCACTACGCACACGTCGATTGCCCCGGACACGCTGACTATGTGAAGAACATGATCACCGGTGCCGCCCAGATGGACGGTGGTGTTCTCGTTGTTTCCGCCGCAGACGGCCCGATGCCCCAGACCCGTGAGCACATCCTGCTCGCCCGTCAGGTCGGCGTGCCAGCCCTCGTGGTGTTCATGAACAAGGTGGACATGGTGGACGATCCAGAACTCCTCGACCTCGTCGAAATGGAAGTTCGCGACCTCCTTTCCAAGTATGATTTCCCAGGTGACGACATCCCGATCGTCAAGGGTTCCGCCCTCAAGGCTCTTGAAGGCGATCCTGAGCATGAAGCCAACATCCTGAAGCTCATGGATGCTGTCGACAGCTACATTCCTCTCCCAGAGCGTCCGATTGACAAGGACTTCCTCATGCCAGTCGAAGACGTGTTCGCCATCGAAGGTCGCGGTACTGTCTGCACCGGCCGTGTTGAGCGTGGCATTGTCAAAAAGATGTCCGAAGTCGAAATCGTCGGCATCCGTCCGACCGTCAAGACCACCGTCACCGACATCGAAATGTTCCGCAAGCTGCTCGACGAAGGTCGTGCAGGCGACAACGTCGGCCTTCTGCTTCGCGGCACGAAGAAGACCGACATCGAGCGCGGTCAGGTCATCGCCAAGCCGGGTTCCGTCACTCCTCACAAGAAGTTCACCGCTGAGGTGTACGTTCTTTCCAAGGACGAAGGCGGCCGCCACACTCCTTTCTTCAACAACTACCGCCCGCAGTTCTACTTCCGCACCACGGACGTGACCGGCAGCGTGAAGCTTCCAGAAGGCGTTGAAATGGTGATGCCTGGTGACAACGTCTCGATCGAAGTCGAGCTGATCACCCCGATCGCCATGGAAAAGACCATCCGTTTCGCTATCCGTGAAGGTGGCAAAACCGTGGGTGCTGGCCGCGTTGCCACCATCCTCGACTAGTCCGCGCAGTTCGTTTGTCTCGAATCCCGCCGGGTCTGGCGCACAGACCCGGCGGTGATTTCGTCTCCCAGCCGGAGGCAAAACGAGGCGATGAACTTGCAAACTTGATTTCATCCTTTAATTCTTCCGGGAAGCTTTTTCTCGCTAACACAGGTCAGTAGCTCAATTGGTAGAGTAGCGGTCTCCAAAACCGTTGGTTGTGGGTTCGAGTCCCTCCTGGCCTGCCAGCGAAAATACCGGAAACATCCGCAGAAAACGAAACGCTTCACATGAGTCGCATCCGCAAATACATCGGCGAAGTCATCCTTGAACTCAAGAAGGCCACGTGGCCCTGGGACCCCAAGGAGAAGGGCTTTGCCAAATACCGCGAACTGAATGAATCCACCGTGGTGGTCTTCATCGCGATGATCCTCCTCGGAGGCTTCGTGGCAGCGTTCGACATCAGTTTCAAGTGGGCCTTTGAGGCCGCTCAGAAGCTGGGCATGTAATCTCCGTTTCCCCCCACCCCCTTTTCCAAATTCTCTTATGGGAGCTATCCCCGCACCTCGCGACCAGTGGTTTGTCATCCACGTCCGCTCCGGCCTTGAACAGAAGGTCCGTGACAGCATGCTCCGCCGCATTGAGAAAGAGGAGATGGGTGATTACGTCTTCCAGGTCCTCGTTCCCATGGAGCGCGTGGCCGAAGTCAAGAAAGGCAAGCGCTCGGAAAGCAACCGCAAGTTCTTCCCCGGCTACGTCATCGCCAACTGCCATCTCCTTGATGAGCACAACCGCCTGGTGGAAAAGACCTGGTATTTCGTCAAGGAAACCGACGGCGTCCTGAACTTCGCCGGCACCAAGGATCATCCGATCTCGATGCGCGCCAAGGAAGTGGAGGCCATGCTGGCCCAGGTGGGCGACAAATCTGAAGGCGCCGTGCCCAAGATCGCCTTCAATCTCGGTGACACCGTGCGTGTGGCCGATGGTCCCTTCGAGAGCCAGAACGGCATCGTCGAAGAGATCGATCCGGAGCGCGGCGTGCTGCGCGTTTCCGTCAACATTTTCGGGCGTTCCACTCCGGTCGATCTCGAATACTGGCAGGTCGAGAAGGCATAAGCCGCCCCGCCGCCCCACTGAATCTCAACTCAAGCAAGCAAGGAACACAAAGACATGGCCAAGGAAATCATCAAACTCATCAAGCTCCAGATCAAAGCTGGTGCCGCCAACCCCGCACCGCCCATCGGCCCTGCTCTCGGTCAGGCCGGTGTGAACATCATGGCCTTCTGCAAGGAGTTCAACGCCGCCACAGCCAAGGCTGGTGGTGACGTCCTCCCGACCGTGATCACGGTGTACAAGGACAAGAGCTTCACCTTCATCACCAAGCAGCCTCCGGCTTCCAACCTGCTGAAGAAAATCGCGAACATCGCCAGCGGCTCCAAGGAAGCGAACAAGATCAAGGTCGCCAAGATCACCCGCGCGCAGCTTCTCGAAGCCACCAAGCTGAAGATCGCCGACCTTAACACCTCCGACCTCAATCAGGCGTCCCGCATCATGGCGGGAACCGCTCGCCAGATGGGCATCGAAATCATCGACTAATATTTAACCGAAGCAGGAGAACGTCACAGTTCGCCACCACTGCACATACACCATGCAAAAGAGAAGCAAACGTTACAAGAAAGCAGCCGAGATGGTTCCGGCAGGCAAGGCATTCACGCTCGAAGAAGCGGCCGAACTCCTGCGCAAACTCCCTGGCACCAAGTTCAACCAGACCGTCACCCTGTCGTTCCGCATGGGTGTGGATCCGAAGAAGAGCGACCAGATGGTGCGCGGCACCTGCCCCCTGCCTCATGGCTCCGGCAAGACTGTGCGCGTGGCCGTCTTCGCCCAGGGAGCTGCCGCTGATGCCGCCAAGGCCGCCGGTGCTGACATCGTCGGCAACGAAGACCTCATCGCCAAGATCAAGGAAGGCTTCCTCGACTTCGACGTCGCCATCGCCACCCCGTCTGCCATGAATGAAGTGCGCAAACTCGGCAAGCAGCTCGGACCACGTGGTTTGATGCCCAATCCGCGTACCGGCACCGTCACGGAAGACACCGCCGCCGCCGTCAAGGCCGTCAAAGCAGGCCGTGCCGACTTCAAGCTCGACAAGAACGGCAACATCGCCTCCTCCGTCGGCAAAGCCTCCTTCGAAGTGGCCCAGCTCACTGAAAACGCCACCTCGCTGATCGAAGCGGTGGTGCGTGCCAAGCCCGCTTCTGCCCGTGGCCGTTACGTCGAAACCATCACTCTTGCCGCCACCATGTCGCCTGCGCTCCGCATCGACGTGTCGAAGTACGTCAAACTCTAATCCTCGCAGCACAGACACATGAAAGCTCTCAAAACATTGCTCATCGATGACCTGCTGCAACGGGTCAACGCCTCCCCGTTCCTGTTCGTCGTCGATTACACCGGCCTGAAGGTCGCTAAATTTGCCGAACTGCGCAAGCGCCTCAGCGCAGTCGGAGCAGAAATCCACGTCTTCAAGAACAACCTGGTGAAGAAGGCCGCTGAAAAGGCCGGCTTCCCTGGTGAACTTGGCGAACACCTGTCCGGCCAGAGCGCCTACGTGACCGGTGCCAAGGACGTTTTCGGCACGGCCAAGATCCTCAAGAATTTCCACGCCGAGTTCGAAAAGCCGGTGATGAAAGTCGGCGTGCTCGACGGCAATCTGCTGGACACCACGGCCATCAAAATCCTTGCTGATCTGCCCTCCCGTGAAGTGCTGCTCTCCCAGCTCCTCGGTGTGCTCCAGGCTCCGGCTTCGGCCCTGGCCCGCGTGCTCAAGGCCAAGAGCGAGCTGGATGGCGCGCCCGCTGCCGCTGAGGAAGCTGCCCCCGCTGCTGCTGAGCAACCTGCACCCGCTGAACAACCCGCGTAACCCAATTTGATCAGATGGCCCGTCACACGGCCTGAATACCCCAACACCCAATGGTTCCTCGCCGGAGCAAAAGCTTTTGCTCTTAAATTATCCGCAGCTGCGGAACGCGGCGACACCGACAAACTAATATGGCTGACCTGAATAAAATCGTTGAAGAACTGAGCACGCTTACCGTCCTGGAAGTTGCCGAACTTGTGAAATCCCTCGAAACGAAGTGGGGCGTTAGCGCCGCTGCTCCTGTTGCCGCTGCTGGCGCTGGTGGTGGTGCTCCTGCCGCCGCTCAGGAAGAAAAGACCGAGTTCGACGTCATCCTGACCGAAGCTGGCGCCAACAAGATCGGCGTCATCAAAGAAGTCCGTGGCGTTGTTCCTGGCCTTGGCCTTGCAGAAGCGAAGAAGCTCGTCGAGAGCGCTCCGCAGACCCTCAAGGAAGGCTGCAAAAAGGAAGAAGCCGAAGAGATCAAGAAGAAATTGGAAGCCGCTGGCGCCAAAATCACGATCAAGTAGTCTCGTTCCTCCTGCTCTTTTCCGCGTGGCGTCTGCCATCAACCGCAGCGCCGCGCGGTCAGGAGCCTTTAGTTTAGTTAGTGTCAGTTTCAATCCCCTGTTCGTTTCGTTCCATCGCATGCCCGCATCCGCCCGTGATCCCCGTCTGAACCTCCGCAGCCAGTGCTACGGTTCCGGGACACTCCGCGAAGTGATGCATGCTTCTGACCATTTTCATGGCCTGAATCCTGGCTTTCCCCTGGATTCCGGCTGCTTTGTTTTCGCGACAATCGTAAGCCATACCGGGCTGGCCGCCTGATATTGCCCTTTTGTTGCTTCGCGGAACTCACTCCTCCGCATCCCGTGCCACCGCCCATCGCCCTCTAACCGCCTCATCACTGCCTTATGTCCCAGCGCACCAACTTTGGCAAAATCCACGAAGTCGCCGAGCCCCCGAATCTCATTGAGATCCAGCTCCGCTCATACGAGGAATTTCTCCAGAAAAACATCCTGCCCTCGAAGCGCAAAGACCTCGGCCTCCAGGCCGTGTTCCGGGAGGTCTTCCCGATCACCAGCTATGATGAGAAGATGACCCTCGATTTCGTCATGTACGAAATCGGCGAGCCCAAGCTCAGCTCCCTCGAAGCCATTCACGAGGCTGAGACTTTCAGCGCCCCGCTGTACGTGACCTATGAGCTCAAAGACGAGCAGGGCGCCAAGCAGGAGCGTGTGTACATGGGTGAAATCCCCCTCATGACCGTGCGCGGCACGTTTGTCATCAATGGTGCTGAGCGTGTGGTCGTCTCCCAGCTTCACCGTTCCCCTGGTATCTGCTTTGAAACCACCCAGCACCTCAATGGCCGCTGGTTGCACGGCTTCCGCATCATCCCTGACCGCGGCACCTGGCTGGAAGTGCAGTTCGACACGAACGACCTGCTCTACGTCTATCTCGACCGCCGCCGCCGCCGCCGCAAATTCCTTGCCACCACGCTCCTGCGCGTGATCGGCTTCCCGGGCGATGAGGACATCCTCAAGCTCTTCTACGAAATCCAGGACCTGAAGCTCAAGGACAGCATTTCCGAAGAAGAAATCGCCACCAAGATCCTGTTTAAGGACATCCTCGACGGCGAACTCATCGTGGCGCGTGCCTATGAGCCGCTGACCTCCGGCGTGGTCCGCCAGCTCATCCAGCTCGGCCACAAAACGATCAAAGTCGTCACCGCCTCCCCGGACGACCTGCTCATCACCTCCCTGCGCAAAGACACCGCGAAGGATGAAGATGAAGCCCTCAAGGAAATCTACCGCCGTCTGCGTCCGGGCGATCCGCCCACCACGCCGAATGCACGTGCGCTGGTGAAGCGCCTGTTCTTTGATCCGAAGCGTTATGACCTCACTCGCGTGGGCCGTTACAAAATCAATCAGAAGCTCTCGCTGAAGATCGACACTGAAATGCGCATCCTCACCGCTGAGGACGTCATTTCTGCACTGCGCTACCTCTTCCACTTGCGTGAAGGTCAGGGCATTCTGGATGATATTGACCATCTCGGCAGCCGCCGTGTGCGTGCCGTGGGTGAACTGCTCGCCAACCAGTGCCGCGTGGGCCTGTCCCGTACCGAGCGTCTGGTGAAAGAGCGCATGACCTTGTTCGACGTGAACATGGACAGCATGACGCCCGCCAAGCTCGTCAATCCGAAGGCGCTCTCCGCTGTTGTGCGTGACTTCTTTGGTCGCAGCCAGTTGAGCCAGTTCATGGACCAGATCAATCCTCTGGCCGAACTGACCCACAAGCGCCGTCTCTCCGCACTCGGGCCTGGCGGTCTGAATCGTGACCGCGCCGGTTTCGAAGTGCGTGACGTTCATCCGTCCCACTACGGCCGTATCTGCCCGATTGAGACTCCTGAAGGTCCGAACATCGGTCTGATCAACTCCCTCGGCAGCTATGCCCGCATCAACGAGTTCGGCTTCATCGAAACGCCGTACCGTCCGGTGAAGGATGGCGTGGTGGCGGAAAAGATCGAGTACCTCACCGCTGACCAGGAAGAGAAGCATTACATCGCCCAGTCGAACAATCCGATCGACGAAAAAGGCCGCTACAAAGGCGCCAAGGTCACCGTCCGCTATCGTGGCGAGTTCATCGAAGTCGAGCCAGCATTGGTGACGCTCATGGATGTGTCGCCGAAGCAGCTCGTTTCCGTGGCTGCCGCGCTCATTCCGTTCCTTGAGCATGATGACGCCAACCGCGCCCTCATGGGTTCGAACATGCAGCGCCAGGGCGTGCCTCTCCTCGAAGGTGAGTCTCCGCTCGTCGGCACCGGCATGGAAGGCAAGGCTGCGCGTGACTCGCGTTCCGTGATCGTGGCGGATGCCAACGGCACCGTGGCTGCGGCCACGGCGGACGTGATCATCGTCACCAAGGACGGCAACCTGCCCGTCAAAGACGACAAGTTCCTCGAAAACCCGATCAAGTCGTGCGTGACTGACGAAGACAAGGGCACCCACGTGTACCCGCTGCGCAAGTTTGGCCGCAGCAACGCCGGCACCTGCATCAACCAGAAGCCGCTGGTCAAACGTGGTCAGAAGATCAAGAAGGGCGATGTCATCGCCGACGGTCCTTGCACCGACCAGGGTGAGCTTGCCATCGGCAAGAACATGCTCGTCGCGTTCATGCCTTGGAACGGTTACAACTTCGAAGACGCCATCACCATCAGCCGCCGCGTGGTCAAGGAGGACATCTACACCTCCATTCACATCGAAGACTTTGAAGTCATCGCCCGCGACACCAAGCTCGGGCCGGAAGAAATCACGCGTGACATCCCGAACGTCGGTGATGAAGCGCTCAAAAATCTCGATGCCCAGGGCGTCGTGCGCATCGGTGCGGAAGTGAAGCCTGGCGACATCCTTGTCGGCAAGATCACCCCGAAGTCCGAAACCGAACTGGCTCCTGAAGAACGCCTCCTGCGCGCCATCTTCGGTGAAAAGGCGGCGGACGTGAAGGACACCTCCCTGCGAGTTCCTTCCGGCTGCACCGGCATCATCATGGATGTCCGCATCGCCCAGCGTGGCATGGGTGCCGACTCTGAGAAGGAGAAGCTCTCTCCTGCCGAGTATAAGAAGCACATCAAGCAGATCGAAGAAGACTACCGTGCGAAGAAGGAAGACCTCACCGAGCAGCTCACCGAGCGTCTGTCTGACATCCTGCTCAACGAGAAGATCCCACTCGACATCGTGAATGGTCAGACTGGCGAGCCGCTTGTCGGCGCGAACAAGAAGATCACCAAGACGATGCTGCGTCACGTGGCCGAAAGCTACGACACGATCGAAATCGACCCGAGCCCGATCCGCAACAAGATCTTCGACATCATCCAGACCTTCGAACAGAAGTTCTCCGACGCCGACATGGAACGTGAGCGCAATCTCGACAAGATCGAGTCCAGCGAAGACACCGCCGACAGTGGCGTGGTCAAGCAGGTGCGCGTCTTCCTCGCCAGCAAGCGCAAGCTTTCGGTGGGTGACAAGATGGCCGGACGCCACGGCAACAAGGGCATCGTCGCCAACATCGTTCCTGAAGAAGACATGCCGTTCCTCGAAAACGGCACTCCGGTGGACATCGTGCTCAACCCCCTCGGCGTGCCATCACGCATGAACGTGGGTCAGGTGCTTGAAACCCATCTCGGCCTCGCCGCCAAGGCTCTGGGCATGAAGATCGCCACGCCGGTGTTCGACGGTATCCCGGAAACCAAGATCATGGAGTACATCAAGGAAGCCAAGAAGGTTCCTGGGTACGAATGGATGGGCCTCAACGGCAAGTCGAAGCTCTTCGACGGTCGCACCGGTGACTCCTTCAGCCTCGATGTCGTCGTGGGCTACATCTACATGCTGAAGCTGAACCACCTTGTCGCCGACAAGATCCACGCCCGTGCGGTCGGACCTTACTCGCTCGTCACGCAGCAGCCTCTGGGCGGTAAAGCCCAATACGGCGGCCAGCGCTTCGGGGAAATGGAAGTGTGGGCGCTCGAAGCCTACGGTGCCGCATTCACGCTGCAGGAACTCCTCACCGTCAAGTCTGACGATGTGCAGGGCCGCACGCGCATTTACGAGCAGATCGTCAAGGGTGACCACGCGCTTGAAGCGGGCACGCCGGAGTCGTTCAACGTGCTCATCAAGGAAATGCAGTCCCTCGGCCTCGACGTCAAAGTGCACAAGCGCTCCAACGCCAATGCTGACGCGGAAGCTCTCGAAAGCTTTGCCTCCACGGTGGGTGCCTAACCCGCCTTCCCCCAGAAACCCAGCGCACAAACCTGCCACACATCTCCACACATCATGAATGCTGACGCGAGCTTGAAAGAAATCTTCGGGGAACCCAAACACGGCGAGGAGTTCGACCATGTGTCGATCTGCATCGCCTCTGCGGACCGCACCCGCTCCTGGTCCTCCGGTGAAGTCAAGAATCCAGAAACCATCAACTACCGCACCTTCAAGCCTGAAAAAGGCGGCTTGTTCTGCGAACGTATCTTCGGACCCACCCGTGACTGGGAGTGCGCCTGCGGCAAGTACAAGCGCATCAAGCACAAGGGTGTCGTTTGCGACCGCTGCGGCGTCGAAGTGACCCTCTCCCGCGTTCGTCGCGAGCGCATGGGCCACATCGAGCTCGCCGTGCCGGTGACGCACATCTGGTTCTACAAGTGCATGCCTTCCCGCATCGGCCTCATGCTCGACATGACCGCCCGTTCGCTGGAGCGCGTGATCTACTATGAAGACTACATGGTCATCGATCCGGGCAGCACGCCGCTCCAGCGCGGCCAGCTCCTCACCGAAGTGGACCTTCGCGAAGCCGAAGAGCAGTACGGTGCAGACGCCTTCCGCGTCGGCATGGGTGCCCAGGCCATCCGTGACATCTTCGCCCAGCTCAATCTGGCGGATGTGACGAAGGAACTCGAAGAGGCGATGACCAAGACGCGCTCCAAGCAGATCCGCAAGAAGCTCGCCAAGCGCCTCAAGCTCTGCCAGGGCTTCGCCGAAAGCCACAGCCGTCCGGAGTGGATGATCCTCGAAGTGCTGCCGGTCATCCCGCCAGACCTTCGCCCTCTCGTTCCTCTCGAAGGCGGCCGCTTTGCGACCTCCGACTTGAACGATCTCTATCGTCGCGTCATCAACCGCAACAACCGTCTCAAGAACCTCCTCCAGCTCCGCACGCCGGATGTCATCATCCGCAACGAAAAGCGCATGCTGCAGGAAGCTGTGGATGCCTTGTTCGACAACGGCCGCCATGGCCGCCCGGTGACCGGCGCGGGCAACCGTCCGCTGAAGTCCATGTCCGACATGCTCAAGGGCAAGTCCGGCCGCTTCCGTCAGAACCTGCTCGGCAAGCGCGTCGATTACTCCGGACGTTCTGTCATCGTTATCGGTCCTGACCTTCTGCTGCACCAATGCGGTCTGCCGAAGAAGATGGCCCTCGTGCTGTTCGAACCCTTCATCATCCGCCGTCTCAAAGAGATGGGCCTGGTGCACACCGTGCGCAGCGCGAAGAAGATGATCGAACGCCGCACGCCTGAAGTGTGGGACATCCTTGACGAAGTGACCAAAGGCCACCCCGTCCTCCTCAACCGTGCTCCGACGCTGCATCGTCTTTCGATCCAGGCGTTTGAACCGAAGCTCATCGAAGGTGAGGCCATTCGTGTGCATCCCCTCGTTTGTACGGCCTACAACGCCGACTTCGACGGTGACCAGATGGCCGTCCACGTTCCGCTTTCCATCGAAGCTCAGATGGAAGCCCGCCTGCTCATGCTTGCGCCGAACAATTTGTTCAGCCCTGCCAGCGGCAAGCCGGTGATGAATCCTTCCCAGGACATTCCTCTGGGCTGTTACTTCCTCACCTACCTGCGTGAGTTCCCGAACCAGGACGCCAAGGTCAAGAAAGGTGATGTCGAAGGTCGCGTGCCGATCTTCAATGACGCCCCTGAAGTGGAATTCGCCATCTCCGAAGGCGGTCTCTCCGTCAACGACAAGGTGCGATTCCGCAACCCGGACTACAACCATGGCGGGCCAAAGCGTCCGTATGGCGACCCATCCAAGGCCGTCATCGAAACCACCGCAGGTCGTGTTATCTTCAATGAAACCTGGCCCGATGGCCTTGGCTTCATCAACACCACCGTCGGCAAGAAGCAGGTGTCTGACATCATCTGGCGCTGCTTCCAGACCTTTGGCCAGAAGGAAACCGTCTCCGCGCTTGACCGTCTCAAGCAGCTCGGCTTCCGCGAAGCGACCCGTTCCGGTTGCTCCATCGGTATCACCGACATGGTCATCCCGACCGCCAAGGCCGCCGGTCTTGAAAACGCCTACAAGCAGATCGAGGAAATCGAGAAGCAGTATCGCCGTGGTATTATCACCAACGGTGAGCGCTATCAGAAGATCATCGACATCTGGACGCAGGTGGGTGAAATCGTCGCCGACGAACTCTTCCGCACTCTGGAATACAACGAGGGCAAGAAGCACCACAACCCGCTCTACGTCATGGTGAACTCGGGTGCCCGAGGCAACCGTACGCAGATCAAGCAGCTTGCTGGTATGCGCGGTCTGATGGCCAAGCCTTCCGGTGAAATCATCGAACGTCCGATCACCTCGAACTTCCGTGAAGGTCTGAGCGTGCTCGAATACTTCATCTCCACGCACGGTGCGCGTAAAGGCCTGGCCGATACCGCGCTGAAGACCGCTGACTCCGGTTACATGACCCGCAAACTCGTCGATGTGTCCCAGGACGTCATCGTCACCGAGGAAGATTGCGGTACTGTCAACGGCATCACGCTGGCTTCCATCTATCAGGGTGATGAAGAAATCGTTGATCTCAAGACCCGCGTCTATGGCCGTGTCTCCTGCGAAACGATCCATGATCCCGTGGACAAGAGCGTCGTCATCAAGGCCGGTCAGCTCGCTTCCGAAAAAGAAGCCGCCCACCTCGCGAAGATCGGTGTCGAGAAGCTCAAGATCCGCTCCGTGCTCACTTGCGAAAGCAAGCGCGGCTGCTGTTCGAAGTGCTACGGCCTCCACCTCGCCACGCACCGCATGGCGAAGATCGGCGAAGCCGTCGGCATCGTCGCTGCTCAGTCCATCGGCGAACCCGGAACGCAGCTCACCATGCGTACCTTCCACGTGGGTGGTGCTGCCACGGCCTCCTTCAAGCAGCCCTTCATCAACGTCAAAAACGCTGGTACCGTCAAATACACCGACATGCGTGCGGTGACCACCATCGAAGGCACCTGGATCGCCCTGACCAAGAACGGCATCCTCTCCATCCATGACGACGACGGTCGCGAACTCGAAAGCCACAAGCTGGTCACGGGTGCCGTTATCGCCGTCGAAGACGGTGGCAAGGTCAAGAAGGGCCAGCAGGTCGTCACCTGGGATCCGTATAACGTGCCGATTATCACCGAGAAGGCTGGTAAGCTGGAGTTCCGCGACATGATCTCCGGCATCACTATCACCAAGGAAAAGAACGAGTCCACCGGCAACGAAGAAACCGTTGTCATCGAGCACAAGGAAGACCTCCATCCGCAGGTCGTCGTGGTGAATCCGAAGACGCACGAAGTTCTCGCCAGCTACACCATTCCAGCCGGCGCTCACTTGAGCGTGAAGAACAATGAGAAGGTCGAAGCCGGTACCACCATCGCCAAGACGCCTCGCAAGGCCTCCAAGACGAAGGACATCACCGGTGGTCTTCCCCGTGTGGCCGAACTCTTCGAAGCCCGCAAGCCGAAGGACGCCTGCGAAATCGCCCGTATCGACGGTGTGGTTGAAATCGGCGGCCTCGTCCGTGGCAAGCGCCGCGTGATCGTCACCGACAACAAGACCGGCCAGCAGGAAGAGCATCTCATCCCCCGCAGCAAGCACATCTTGCTGTTCAACGGCGACCACGTCAGCAAAGGCGACCAGATCACCGACGGTCCAGTCGTTCCGCATGACCTCCTTGAAATTCTTGGCCCACAGGCTCTCCGCGAGCACTTGGTCAACGAAGTGCAGGAAGTGTACCGTGCCCAGGGTGTGGAAATCAACGACAAGCACGTTGAGATCATCATCCGTCAGATGCTGCGCAAGGTGAAGGTCACCGACACCGGCGACACCGAGTTCCTCTGGGGCGACCAGATCGACCGCGGCGAGTTCGAGAAGGAAAACAACCGTGTCACCGAAGAAGGCGGCAAGCCTGCGGAAGCAGAGCCCGTCCTCCTCGGCATCACCAAGGCTTCCATCGAAACCGAATCCTTCATCTCGGCTGCTTCCTTCCAGGACACCACCCGTGTGCTCACCGAAGCCGCCACCCTTGCCAAGTCCGACCTTCTGCGCGGCTTCAAGGAAAACGTCATCATGGGTCACCTCATCCCCGCCGGCACCGGCTTCATCAGCAACCGCAACTTCGAACTCCACGAAACCGAGCGCCCATCGTTGCCCGCCGTCGTGGACGAAGACGCAGCCTAAGACCGCCCGTCCGTTCCAACCTTACCCGCCTCCCTCGGTGCCAACCGGCGGAGGCGGTTTTGCGTACGGGGTTCTCTGTGCTCGAGTGGATGACGATGGAGTCGTATGGGGAATGGCTTATTGAAGGCCATTTGAATGCGTGCAGGACGGCGTGATTTGTGGCAAGCTACTGAACACGCAGATTTGGCCCGCAGTCTGGGTCGAATGATTTTCTCCATCCCCCCCCATCGCCTTGTTATGACCCCCGTCTCTTCCCTGCGACTTCGTTTGGGTGCCTTTCTCGCTGCCGCTGGCTTGCTGGGAGGGCTGGCGTGGTGGTTCACGGAGGGGACAGCGCCGCAGCAGAAGGCACCTGCCATGGCGGTGCATCACGCGGATACTCACGTCGTGGGAGTGGCGAACCAGCCAGCCCCGCTGATCACTCCTCCTTCTGCTGAGCCGCCCCCGGTGGCAGCGCCGGATCATCCCTCCCATGTCGCGCCAGGGCGGTGGCACGCCGTCCTACCGGCTGTTTGGCAGCGACTGGGGGCATGAGCCGAAGCCTGAACTGGCGGCCTTCGACGAGTGGGCGAAGCGCTATCTCGCAGCATCAGCCGCTGACAAGGCGAAGCTCCTACCCGAGGGACTCGCCCTGGTGGCTGGGCGCATGTCCTTGCTCAAGGAGCTGATCAAAACAGACCCGCGTCAGGTCATCGCCTCCACAGTGCCCATGGCGGTGCGGACGCAACTGCCGCCCGAAGTGGTGGGACAACTGGAGCAGCGGGTGGCTGGCGTGGGGCAGGTGAACCTGCTGGGGAGCTTGGCCGAGCCGGGCGGCGCGGTGGTGCAGTCGCTGTTTCGTTCCACTCTGGTGAACGGTCAGGAGTACGAAACCTACGTCTATGGCCGTCGCGTGGACCAAACGACGAAGTCTGAAATCAGCATCTCGGGCGTGGCGATTGCCAGTGCGCTGGCTTTGTCGGAGAGTCCGCTGCGTGCCCTGGACCCCGGCGAAGTGCCGCCAGCGAATGCGGCGGTGAGTCCCGTATGCCCGGTTTCCAAAGACCCCACACCCACGGACACCACCGCACCGCAGAACACGGTGGAGACCAACGTGGTGGAGGTGGGCGGCAAGATCTACCACCTCTGCCACATGGTGCATCTGGCAGATTTTGAGCGGCAGTTGATCAATGCAGAAAACGCCGCAGGCCCCCTGCCGGGCGCGCTGACCTCTGAATTGACGGCGGCAAACGGTCAGCCGGGCACCTCCGGCGTGAGCGGGCGGCCGACGGCGGCGTGGAGCACGGGCACAAAAAAGGTCATTGTCATCCGCGTGGATTTCTCCGATCTGGCAGGCGCTCCAGTTTACCCCGGTACGAGCAACGTCATTGATGCGGCGTATGTGGTCAACACCTTCACCCAAACGAACGGCATCTGTGATTACTACGCCCAGGCTTCCTATGGCCAGGCGGCCCTATCCATCAGCACGTCAGACGTGACGGCGGTGCTGCGGATGCCGCAGACGGCAGCCTACTATGCTCAGGGGAACTTCAACAGCACGCTGCACTCAGATGCGGAGACGGCGGCGACGAATGCGGGCTTCAATCTGGCAAACTACGACCGCATCGGCGTGGTGTTTGCCAAGCTCAGCAGCATCTCCGGTTCCCAGATCACCTATGGCGGTCTGGGGGATGTCTATGGCCCGAAATTTTGGATCAACGGCTACTTCGACTTCCGAGACTGCTCGCACGAGATCGGCCACACCTTCGGGCTGCAGCATTGCAATCTGTGGCAAGTCTCAGACGGCAATCCGATCTCCGCCTCTGGTTCCAGCGTGGAATACGGCGATCCCTTTGGCGTGATGGGCTCCGGCACCACGGACATCAAATTCCACTTCGACATGTGGCAGAAGAGCATCCTGCACTGGATACCCGACAGCAGCGTGACGACCATCAGCGCCCCTGGAACCTATCGCGTGTACCGCTTTGATCACGCCAGCGCGAACACGGCCAATCCGCTGGGACTCAAGATCGTGCGCAATGCCACGCAGGACTACTGGATCGGCATGCGGCAGCTCTTCACCACCAACTCGTCGCTGATGAACGGCGCGTATATTCTGTGGGGCTACAACTCAGTGGTGCAGGGCAATCTGCTCGACATGACGACACCAGGCACCAGCGCGCAAGACGCCGCCCTGGCCACAGGGGCTACGTTTACCGATGCCGTGTCTGGCATCACCATCAAGCCCCTGACCAAAGGCGGCACCACGCCCAACGAGTACCTGGACGTGCAGGTGAACCTCTCCCCGAACATCTCGTGGCAGACGGGCACCTACTACGTGGATGAAAAACTGGGCTCTGCGGCCGTGGTGTTGACGCGCACCGCCAACAGCGCCGGTGCCGTGAGTGTGAACTACGCCACCGCCGACGGCACCGCCACCGCGTCGGCCAACTACACGGCAAGCTCCGGCACAATCACCTGGGCAGACGGCGACAGCTCCTCGAAAACGATCACCATTCCCATCACGACCACCGCTGCGTTCAACGGCCTGCTGAACTTCACCGTGAGCCTGAGCGGCATTACCGGAGGCGTCATTGCGAACAGCACGTCCGCCACGGTGAACATCGCCTCCGCAGGCACGACGGACCCGGGTTTTAGCGCCAACTTTGTGAACTCAACCGTGTTGCAGACTCTTGTGCAGACCGATGGCAAAATATTGATCGCCGGGTGGTTCTCGACGCTGCAGGATGCCAGCTTCACGACCTACACGCGCAATGGATTCGCCCGACTGAATGCGGACGGCAGCGTTGACACCACGTTTGGCAACGGTGCTGGCGCCAACACGTCACCGGTGAACGCCATGGCACTGCAACCGGACGGCAAGGTGTTGATCGGTGGCACGTTCACCAGCGTGCATGGTGTCACACGCAACGCGGTGGCGCGGCTGAACACGGATGGCAGTCTGGACACCACCTTTGATCCTGGCAGTGGGTCCACCAGCACGGTGCGGGCGCTGGCGGTGCAGCCGGACGGCAAGATCCTGGTGGGCGGAGATTTCACCACCTTTGGCGGGGTGGCCAGCGAGTACCTGGCGCGACTGAATCCGGATGGCACCGTGGACACCAGCTTTGTCGGTCCCAATTTTGCCGATACCGGCGGCTGGCAGGTCTATGCCCTGGCGCAGCAGCCGGATGGCAAAATCCTGGCGGGCGGGGTTTTCTATTTTTCCGGGGGACCGTTTTCGGGCTCCAAGTTCCGTGCCGGCATTGTCCGCATGAGCAGCAGCGGCACCGTCGATACGACCTTTGACACCGGCTATGGCGCGCATACGGCGGGCAACACCGGATCGCTTCAGCGGGTGAAGACCATTGCGGTACAGCGTGACGGCAACGTGGTGCTGGGTGGTGACTTCACCGGATTCAACGGAGTCACGCACAACCATCTGGTGCGTGTGACCTCGACCGGCACGGTGGACGGCACCTTCACTCCCAGTGCGGATGGCAATGTGAGCACCACTCTGGTGCAGGCCGATGGCAAGATCCTCGTCGGCGGCAGCTTTGCCAATCTCGACAGCACCGCCCAGGCGCACTTCGGGAGGCTGAATGCGGACGGCACGCTGGACACAGTCTTTGGCGCAGGGTCGGGCTCTACGGGTGTGGTCTATGATTTTGCCATGGAGGCGGATGGCCGGGTGTTCCTCGGGGGAGACTACGCCACCATCCAGGGCGTGGCAGGCATCACAGTGGCGCGGGTATTTTCTGGTATGCCAGGAGTTCCAGGGACAGTCCAACTGGCCGCCAGCACTTTGAGCGGCAATGAAGGGAATACTCTCACGGTCACCGCCACCCGGGTGGGTGGCAGCTACGGTGCGGCCTCCATGAACTACGGCACGCAGACGGGCACTGCAGCCAGCACGCGCTACACCCCTGCGACGGGCACTTTGTCGTGGGCAGACGGCGATGCGGCCAGCAAGACGTTCTCTGTTTCGTTGATCAATGACGGCATTACCGAACCCAGCCAGACCTTCACGCTGAATCTGGGCGTGCCCATCGGGGGCGTCGTGCCAGGTTCACCTGGCACGGCCACGGTGACGGTTTCCACCACACCCTTCGGCATCTGGGAGCAGGCCCACTTCAGCATCGCTGATCTGTCCAGCGCGCCCATCAGCGGGGACAAAGCAGATCCCGATGGCGATGGTACGCCGAACCTGCTGGAATACGCCTTTGGCTTTGATCCGAAGATCTCCAACAGCACCCGCGGCTACAGCACCGCCACGCAAAACGTGGGCGGCGTGAACTACCTCACGCTCACCTACCGCTTTCAGCCCACGGCCACGGATCTGACCTACACGCCGCAGTCCGGGGCGGATCTGCAAACCTGGAACGGCGCGCCCGTGCAGTTAGGCTCTGCGGTGAGCAATGGCGACGGGACGCAGTCGCTGACTTACCGTGACAGCGTGCCAGAGTCCCCCGGTCCACGACGCTTCATGCGTCTGCAAGTGACGCGAACTCCCTGAGTTCGTTGCCTCTTGAGAGGGCTAAGTACGTTTCAATCTCGGCCACAGTCCCACGAACCAGGCGAGGAAGGGGACGAAGAGAGCGGCCTGCTCAACTAGGATTGTCTCAAGTCGGTCAGTGGTTGCGGCCCATGCTGGAGAGATGGCACTTAAACCGACGTGCCGGCCTTCGTTCCACAGGGCAAACGACAGGGTTCCTGCTATGAAAGCGTACAGACCGAGAAGGCCCACAAGGGTGGCGGTTAATCGCAACGACCAACGGCAGGGAGTGGACAGAGAGAGCGCCAAAAGCAGCGCGGTGGCATGCCAGAAGGTGGAATTCGGCAGAATCACATTGCGGATCGGACCCGAGCCATCAGGGGCGAGCAGCTTGCGGTTTGCCATGACGATGGAGGTGGCACCGGCCACGATTTGTTCCTTCGGAATATCCACTTCGCGAACGCCCGTGGGGCTCACCAGCGTGGCGCGCAATGCGGCACGAAACCCCCGTGCGTAGAAATCATTGAAATCAGGCCAGCCGTGTGTCAGCAGGCCGTAGATCCCGAGCGCGATCAGGAGGAAGCGGACGACAGCCTTACGTTGTACGTTGGTTACTTGCATAATAAACCCAGGCACCGCTGATGAGCAAGGTGCCCATGATCAGCAGGGAGGGCCACAATTCTTCATGCACACGCTGCATTTGCGCCGGCCAGCGGACACCGGTGAGGTAGATGGTCACAATGCGAACCATGTTCAGTACGTAAATGGCCATGAGTCCAGCCATGAGTCCAACAATTTTGCGCCTGGCCGGGGCCGGGAAGGCGAGGACCGTCGCGCTGAAAAAGAGGATGATGCCGAGCGCGGAACAAGTGGGGGAAATCGTCATACGAAAGGCCGGTGAGAAAACCGTGGTGCCTTCCAACTGCGTCGGTTGCCCGATGAGATGAAGCAGGCCGTTCACCAGAACGGCCTGCAAGGAGAGATAGCGGCTCTCCAGTCCGTCCCATCCTGGGATCAGTGGTGCCAAAGCGAAGGCCAGGGACAACAACCCAAAACGAATCATGAAGCCCTGAATGGCTTTCCCGTTCAATCCACCCGCGTCTCGGGCATTTTTGCGAGACGCGGGCTTGTTTGATTTTGAGCGGGCAACCACCATCAGGCGGCGCTCCTTTCACCACGCGCAAGCGAAAGGGCGGCCAGCCCGGCCATTGCAGCGGCAAGCACCAGCAGTGCCCAAAGCGGCATGGCAGGAACCGCAGTGCTTGGGGTGAAGGTTTGGTCCGCGTAAACCGTGGTCACTCCATTCGCCGTTTTCACCAGGCGGTAGTGATAGGTCGTGCCCGAAGTCAATCCGCTCAGGTTGGCCGAAAACGGAACGGCGGAGCTGCCGCTGCCGATGTCAGACGGAGAGGTCTGCGAGGCGTAGGCGGTGCTGGTGCCATATTGGAAATACACCGTGGTGTCCGTGCCGCCGGGATTCACACTGCCGTTCAAGGTCGCACCGGAGGTGGTGATGGAATTCGCCGCCAGGGAGTTCACTGGAGGAACAACCACCGTGATGATGTCTGTGGCAGTGTCGTTCCCGGTATAGACTTCGCCGCCGCCGCTGACGGTGACCGAGTTGGTGAGGCCACCTGTCGAGGCGCCGCTGGTCACAGTCACTGCAAGAGGCAGGGAGGTGTAGCCGCTGCCTTGTGCGAGGGAGTCGCTGCGGGTGGCGGTAACCGTCTGACCCGACACTGCCACCGACCAGCCATTGAGGGTGCCGACGTTGGAAGCGGAAGGGGTGATCCCGGTTGGCAGTGTCGCAACCGCCGTCACGGTGCCGCTGGTGGCGGCATTGCCGGCGTTATACACGTTGATCGTGACCGTGTCGCCAATGGCATCGCCCTGGGAGAACGTGCCGCTGTGAGTCAAAGCAGCCCACAGATCAGGCGCGGTGGCAGAGGCAGGAGCGAGCGCCACGCCGCGAATGGCATCCGGGCCGTCTGCAGTTTCCAGCACGGTGAAGGATTCACCGGCTGGCAGGGTGGTGGCGGCCAGATTGTCCGTGATGGCGACGAGCTGGTTTGGATCAGCCCCCTGGTCAGTTTCGCCGCTGACAGTCGCGGTCACAGCATAGATGGTCACCGTGCCGTCGCCATTGACCTGACCCGTGATGTTGCGCAGGCCGTTGTTGGCGGGCTGCCACGGGACGCCGGTGGCGGCATTGGTGCCCGTTGGATAGTTGGCGATGGTATAAGTGTAAGGCACACCAAGGTTCAAGCCGTTGGTGAGGATGTATTGCAGGTTCCACTTGGTGCCATCAAACGTCCACTTCTGGAGGCCGGCGTATGGGTTGTTGGCAGGAAGAGCCTGGGTGAATTTTCCAGCGGCGAAATCACCAGGTCCGGGAATGTTGGCCTGACCTTCATCCGCCACATAGAGCGTTGTGGCATTGGCAAACCACATGCCGAAGGGGTAATGACCGTCGCTCGTTGTTGGGAAGCCGTTGAGGATCGTGAAGACCTGCGTATTGGCATTTGCCGCCGTTGGGACGCCGCCGGAACCGATTTGATAAATCGTGTCAACACCGCTGCCGCCGCTGCCCTTGGCGGCGTAGAAGGTGTTGTTGAAGGGATTGAGGATGAGGCTGCGCAAGTTCATGTCCTTGCCGGTCTTGTCGGTGGACTGGCCGGCATAACCAAGCTGATACCCCGTCGTGCTGGCACCACCAGAGAGGAAGGAAGTCAATGCAGAGCCGGAAAGTGCGGTGCCATTGTAGAATGGCTGGCCTACCGGAGTGGTCAGACCACCAGCTCCTGGAAGGATCATCTGAATGCCGGTGGACTGGGCATACATCGCCATCGTGGAACCGGTGATTCCAGAACCTGCGTTGCCGGCGCTGCCAGCAATGTAGTAGTAGGAATTGCCATCGCTGGCAGGAGCCAGGATGACAGCGCGAGTGTTGTCCCCACTGTAGGAGTCAATCGGTGTCACCTTGAAGTTGCCCTGGTAATCCATTTGCACCGCGACGTGTTGAAAATTGCCACGGTTCTTCAACGGACTTGTCGGATCGTAATGGTAAGGCGTTTCAGCATTAGAAGCATCAATCGTATTGGGTGGTGCCAAATAAGCCATGAATGTGATCCCCTTGGAATCAGGCGTCAGGTTCATTCCAAGTTCTGATTTCGATGAAAAGCTGGTCGATACATCTAACCCCAATTGTGTTTTGATCAACGTGGTAAGGTTCGCACTGCTGGTCAGGCTGCTGCTTGAGACTGTGCTGCCGGTGTATTTATCGAGCACATCTAAATAGATGGGTGCAGTGACCCCAAATCCACCGTCGGTTGCATCGTTCCCCCAGACTCCTGGATATGTACCCGAGGCGCTGGCAGGCGCTCCATTCGGCAAAGGCTGTCCAACCGTGACCAAGGCTGCAGTACCTATGTAACGTCCGCGACTGACGAGGAGCTTGCCGGAGGTTGAAAGGGCCGTTGGCGTGCCAATGGTGACGGTATTGGTGGCCGTACCGTTGGCCGGGAAGGCGTCACCGCCACCGGATACGGTCACGGTGTTGGCAAGCTGAGTGCCGGAGGTCACACCGCTGCCCACCGAGACGGTGAACGTCAAGGCTGGGTAGCTGGTGGTCACGTCCACCGGATAGTCAGGATAGACCGGAGTGCTGGTGCCCTGATTGGTGCCGATGGCACCTGGGGAAAGCACATCGGTGCGCGTTGCAGTCACGGTCTGACCGCTGACCGTCGTCGTCCATCCCGTGCCACTGGCAGCGGTTGGGGTGAGGCCTGTCGGGAAGGTGGTGGAAACCGTGACCGTGGAGCCGTCGGTGACATTGTCGCCGCCGTTGCTCACATAGACCGTGTAGGTATCGGCTGAATCGCCAGCCAGGAAAGGGCCATTCGGCGTGCTGGACACGGTCAGATCCGGTCCGGCAGGCAGGCTGACGGCCGTGCTGACTGAAGCCACCGAGGCAAGATTTCCAGCGGCGTTGCCACCACTGACGGTGACGCCACCGGCAGGCAGGGTGACCGAGTAAATGCGGTAGGCTGAAGTCGTGCTGGTAAAATTGACGGTCAGTGTCTCGGTCGCACCGGAAGCAATGGTGCCCCCTGTAAAGGTCACCACGCCGCCGCTGTAGGCACCGGTAAACCCGGCGCTGCCATTGTCGGCGGACGAAACATAGGTGGTTCCGGCAGGAAGAGTAAAGTTCACCGAAGCCCCCGTGACCGCCGCCGTACCGGTGTTTTGCACCGTCAGCGTGTAAGCGAGGGAAGTATTGGTGACACCGAGAGCGGTGGTCAGGGCGGCGGTGGCTGGGCCGCTGGCGCTGACATTGATGTAAGGCACGTTGCCGACAATGACCTGGAGGGGAACATTGGCGCTGTTGTTGGCTGTGTTGGACTCCGTTCCAGAAGTGCTGACGACCGCAGTGCCGTGGCCGGTGGTGACCACTGTGGGCCCTGCATCAACGGTGTAGCCACCATCGCCGACAGTCGTTGCGGTGACCGTAAGGTTGACCGCACTGTTGGCGGCCACCGACCCACCGGTGAAGGTGACGACACTGCCGCTCACTGAAGAACTGAATCCGCCTGCCGTCGTGGCCGAGATGCCCGACATGCCGGTGGGGAGGGTGAAGCTGGTGGTGACACCGCTGGCGCTGGCGGCACCGGAGTTGGCGACCGTGAGGTAGTAGGTCACAGAGCCGCCGTGGCTCACGAATGTGGGGGTGCCTGGAACAACTGGCGAGGAACTGCCGGAGACAGCGACGGTCAGGTCAGGCAGCGCCGAGGTGGCAGGGGCAAAGGCCAGGCCTTTGACGAACTGACCGGTGGGGGCTGTGTAGAGCGTGATGTTGGTGGTTGTGTCGATGGCGGGCGCGGCGTCATAGCCGGCGGTGTCGGTGATCTGAAGCACCGTGAGGCTCGCTCCGGTGGTGACGTAGAGATTGGCACCGGTGCCGTTGCTGGCGGCGGTCAGGCCCACCCCGGTGGCTCCACCGATGCTGGTGGCGCTGCCATTCTGCACCCAGGAACTGCCCACCAGGGAGAACTTGCTGACCGTTGTGCCATCAAGAACATACAGCAGGTCGAAGGTGCTGCCGTGGACGCCGGAGGCCAGAAGGTAGAAGTCCACCGCGTTGGCATCGGAGGGCAGGCCGGTCAGACCCGTGAGAGTGACGGCATCCGACGACAGGGTGGAAAGAGCGTTGGTGGTTTTCGCTGACAGCGCATAGATGGTGCCGCCGAAGCTCTTCACCACCAGGCAGTTGGTGGTGTTGCCATAGGTGGCGTTGGCAGCCGTGGTGCTGTTGTTTTTGAACATCCCGACCTTGTCGTCCATGATCCAGTTGGTGTTGTCCAGACTGGTGGCGGTGCGGATCTGGTCTCCCAGCGCAGTGGCATGCGAGGACACATCATAAGAGGCCTGCAGGGTGTAGTTGAAATTCTTGTCGAGCGTGGCCACGCCGCGCAGGGCGATGGCGGTTTCATCCGTGACCGTGGCACCAGCCAGGATGCCGGTGGAGTCCTGGAAGCCGGTGAAGGCCAGCAAGGTGCCATCATTGGTGGTGCCAAGACGGGCGGTGGTGCCGGCGTTGCTCTGACGCAGCGCGCTGCCACCGGTTGAAGGAACCGGATAGGTATTAACGGGCGACTGGTTCGCCATGGAGGGACTCAGTTCCAGAATGGTGATCGGCGTTGCGGTGCTGTTGCCGATGGTCTCCACCGCAAGATTGCCCAGTGTGAAGGCAGTCGGCACAGTGATGACGACGGTGTAAGTCTGCGTGGTTGGCGAGGCACTGCTGTTCGTGACCACCACGGTGAAGGTGTTGGTGCCAGGAGAGAGGCTCACGGTGCCGGTGGAGGCCACACCATTCACGGTCACCGACGCTCCTGAATCCTTGGTCGGAACGAGGCTGACACTGGTCTGGGTGCTTGGCACGGTGGCGGAGTAGGAGGTAGTGCCAGCGGCAAACACCGGAGAGAGCACGCCTGTGCCCACGGTCAGACCGCCCAGATTCGCGCTGGCCAGAATCGTTCCAGTCAATCCCGTGGGCTGGGTGAGCGTGTAGTTGCCAGCAGCCGTTCCTGTAATCGTGCTGGTGGAGGTCACTGCGATCCCGCTGCCGTCGCCGGTGCTGGCGAAGGTGCCGGTGCCAACCAGCGTCACGTTGGCCGAATCAGCGGACACCACGCCAGTAAGAGTACCAGTGATGGTGGCGGCATTGGTGCCGTCCCAAGGTTTGGTGGTTACGGCAGGACTGCTGACGGTCAGGGCAAGTTGGGAGACTGTGCTGGCAGGGATGGCCTTTGTCTGGGTGACCGCGCCGCCACCGGAGACACTGACATTGCCAGAGTAGGGCGAACCGCTCACCGTCGCGCTGGCCGTGAGGCGCACATAAATCGTGGTCGAGACCGCACCGCTCGATGGAGTGAGAGTGGCGGTGGATGCATAACCTGAAGCGCCTCCAGTGGTCGAAGAAACTTCAAAGCCCGTCGGCGGCGTGACGGTGAGATTGCCGCTCAGACCGGAGCCCGTTACGGTGAAAGAGGTGGCCGACGAGGCGGTGCCATAGGTGGTGCTGACAGCGCTCGTTGTTCCAGTGAGAGTGATGGTGGCTGCGGCCACCTGGCTGGAGGGCATGGCAAGAGTGACGGTGGACGCACCGGAACTGGAGCAGGTGATGTTGCCAGAGTAGCTTGCCGCTGCATCCGCAGCAGCCAGGCGTACATAGATCGTCGTGGCCGCCACTGTGCCACTGGACGGGGTGAGGGTTGCCGTGGAGGCATAACCGGAAGCACCACCTGCGGTCGAAGAAACTTCGAAGCCAGTAGGAGCTGTCACTGTGAGATTGCCGGTCAATCCCGAGGCAATGACGTTGAAACTGGTGGCCGAGGAAGCCGTGCCGCTGACCGTGCTGACCGCCGAAACCGCGCCGACAGTAGAAATCGAGGGGCCGGTGGGCGTAAAAGCAATGCCTTTGCCGAGGTTGTTTCCCGTAAAGGTATAGAGGGTGGTATTGTTTGCCGTGGTGATCGCAAGGTTACTGTTGTAAGAGGCGGTGTCGGTCAATTGAACCACCTTGTTGGCGACGGTGGCACCGTTGCCGCTCGTCACATAAAGAGTGGCGGTGGCACCTGAGCTGTTGGATTTGGCTGCAATACCCAGGCCGCCGAAATTCGTTGTATAAGTCGATTTTGCGGTCCAGGTAGATCCGCTCCAGTAATATTTATAAATCGTACCGACCGTAGCACTGCTGTTGCCGACAATATATAGGACATCGTAAGTGCTGCCGTTGTTTCCAGACTTAACCAGATAAAAGCCGGTCAGCTTGGTGAGACCAGTGATGCCGGAAAGGGCGGTCGCAGCACCGGTGCTGGTGTTGACCGAGAAAATGCCGGAAGCGCTCAAGGCGTAAACGGTGCCGCCAAAGCTGCTCACACCGAGAACATTGGTCCCCGTAGCCGCAGCCGTCGAAGGCGTTGTTTCGGCATTGGCAAGATAGATGCCGCCGTTGTCGCCGATGATCCAGTTCGTGTTGTCCAAGCTCGTGGACGTCCGGGTTTGATTTCCACTGGTGCCAGTGTAACCAGCGGTCGGCAAGGCGTACACCCCGTCCGAGTTGAGGGTCACGACTGAGCGGGTGGTGATGCTGGCCGCCGCGGCCTGGCCAAGGTCGGTCGAATTCTGTGCATTTGCCGCCGTCACGCTGAGCAGGGAACCGTCGTTGGTCGTCGAAAGATACCCGGAAGTTCCGCCTGATCCATTGATGCGAAGTGCGTTGGGAGTCGTGGTACCCGGCAGTGAGATGGATTGAACCGGTTGCGAAGCACCGGTGGTGCTGACTTCCACCAGGGTGATGGTGGTATTGGTGCTTGTTCCATTGTCAGCCTGCTGCACCACCAGATTTCCTGAGGTAAATGGCGTGCTGGCAAGAGCAACTCCGGAAATCAGTTGGCACAAGGCAAGAACTGCAACCTTGCTGTTCCATGGATATCGCTGGGTAGAATATGGGGGAGGGGGAATCATGGCGCGTTTTGCTGGGTGGCGTCACGAAATTCAAAGCAGCTATACCGATTGTGAGCTTGGAATGAGCTTTCAATGGATAAGTGGATCAATATCACGACGAGCGGGGGCTGATAGTTCGGTCGGTCGCAAATTTCACAACTGCGACTCGGCAACAGTACCGACACTCTACTATCCAAAGTAACCAAAACGTTACATTGATGAGTTGCAGTAAAGTTTGGATGTTACAATTCTGGTGGCCAGGTGACTTTGATGATGTGATGAGGCCATGTTATAGGTTAGTCATGAAAAGCGTTTGGTAGATGCTTGGCATCGCCTACGGTTGACTTCGACTCATTGTATCTATCCCACTGCTTCAGGAAATCGCCCATCATCTCCTGGTTTTAGAAACTGAGTGGCTCCCGGCTCTCGTTGATTCATGCGCTGCAAGTGATGCGCACTGGTTGAGGTCTTTGATAACTGAGACAGAGGCAGAAGGCGACGCACTCCAAGCGGATCGGTCTGGAGGTGCACGAAAGCTGAACGATTTTTCACCCTCGGCCACAGTCCCTCAAACCGGGCGAGGAAAGGGACGAAGAGCGCGGCCTGCTCTCAAGTCGGTCAGTGGTTGTCCCACTGCTGAACATGGCACCCATGATCAGCAGAGAGGGCCGCAAATCTTCGTGCTCGCCTGCAGTTGCATCAAACTGCGGCCACCTGGCGACGGCGGCGGCGCAGGGCGATGAAGGCAAGACCGAGGGCACCCAACACTGCGCGGGATGGCTCCGGCACGGCATCCACATGCAGGGTAAGCGCATTGGCGCCGATGATGAAATGAGCGTTGAAAACCGGCGGAGTATTGCCAAAGGCCAGATTGGCAAGAGTCAGGCCTGACTCGGAAGCGTAATTGATCAGGGTGTAATCCGTGCCGCTTGTCATGCTGCCGGTATCGGCGATGTCAAAAATGGCCGCGCCACCACCGGCGTAGTTCAGCGCACCGCTGATGTTGAGGAGGCTGGAAACGCTGCCCAAGTTGTAATCAAGATGGGAGCCTGCCACCAGATCCACCGTGCCATTGACGTTCAACGGACCGACACTCAGTCCAGGAGCAAGGATGCCGCCACTGGCGACCGAGACAGAGCCAACGGTACCGGTGCCGTTCAAGGTGCCTCCGGCATTGACCATCACGGAACCCGAGCCGGTGGCGCTGCCAGTGGTGTTGGTCACGCTCAAGGTGCCGCCATTGATCTGTGTGCCGCCGCTGTACGTGCTGGCTCCGGCCAGAACCAGAGTGTTACCCCCGTCTTTGACCAGGATGCCGCCACTGCTGCTGGTGATCACGCCGTTGTAGGTGGAGGAGCCGCTGGTGGAGCCGACAGTCAGGGTATGGCCACCGAGATCAACCGTTGATGAGGCTGCGCCACTGAGCGAGGCGGCGGATTGGTCTGCGCCGAGTGCGAGCTTGGAACTGCCGCTGCCAGTGTCATCGAGAATCACCGATGTGCGGCCGTTGGCGGTCGGCAGGGCGTTGGCCACATTAGCGTTGAGTGTGCCAGCATTGCGGATGTAGGTCGGGCCGTTGTAGGTGTTGGCAGAGTTTTCGTTCACCGTGGCCGCGTCCACGACCAGATCGGAGCCGGCGCTGCTGCCAGTGATCGCACCATTGGCATTGATCACGCCACCCGTCAGGGTGAGGACGGTGCCGTTCTTGTTGAGCGTGCCGCTCAGGGTGAGTGTGCCACCGCCGGTGTTTTGAATTGTGCCCGTTCCAGAAGTCACGGTGATGTCCTGCGTGATGGTGGCGGAACCGCCGGTGTATTGCAGTGCGGAGCCACTGCCAAGATTTACCTGTGTGCCGGTGCCGAGAGACGCGACGTTGCTGGTGCTGAGCGCACCGCTGCTGACGGTGACAGGGCCGCTGAAACTGCTGGCACCATTGAGGAGCAGCGTGCCGGCTCCCGCTTTCGTCAATGCGTAAGCACTGTTGGTGAACCCGCCACCGATGGTGAGGGTGCCGGCATCCACGGTCACCGTGTGGTTCGCATTCAAAGTCACATTACCGGTGCCTAGATTGAGATTGTTCGTGCCTTTGAATTCAAAGTCGGAATTGATGCTGAGGGCATTGTTTGTGCTGAGCGTGAGAGCTGAGCCGTTGGTGTTGTCGATCGCGCCGCCATTGATGACGAAAGTGCCGGTGCCGATGGCGGCGGCGTTGTTGATGTTCAACTGGCCCGCTGTGAGTGTGGTCGTGCCGCTGTAGGAAGTGCTCGCGCCGGAGAGTGCGACGGTGCCGCTCTTGACCTCCACGCTGTTGAAATTCGAGATTGCACCCGCGTAAGAGAATGTGTTGCCCGCACCTGGATCAAGGTGCATCACGTTCGTGCCTGAGCCACCCGTGATGGCACCGAGGATGGAAGCGGAGCCGCCGGTGACGTTCAGGGTGATGTTGCCGGTGTCTCCGGTGATTGCGTAGCCGTTGCTGGTGCCGTCGATCTTGCCGGCGTTGTTGATGGTGACCGGGTCTTCACCCGTGAAGATGGCCGCCTGAGTTGTGCCGAGTCCGGTCAGAGTAGCTCCGCCCTGAATCGTTGCCCCGGCGTTGTTGTTGATGGTCACGGAATAGCCACTGGCGGTGGAGCCGAGCACGGCAATGCCGGAGGCGCTGTCACCACGGATCAAACCACCCGACTGATTGGTGACGGTGGCATCTCCATACATGGCTTCACGACCGCCAGCGAGAGGTCCGGTGGCGATGTCGTTGCCCAGGAGCGTGATGCCATAGCCGATGGCATTGGTATTGCCGCTGGCCACCAGACCTTCAATGGTGCCGGAATTGGTGATGGTGCCGCCGCCGACGGTGATGCCTTCGCTGTGTGCGGGAGATCCAGGTGTGGTGCTTGATGCGTTCAGGGAGCGAATGATTCCTGTATTCGTCACATTCACGAGTCCGTCCACATCGACGCCATCGCCGTCCTCAGGGCTGCCATTTGGCAGGTAGCCTCCGTAGCCTGTGATGGTGCCGTGATTGATGATGGTGGCTGTCTGGTTCGCGTTGAAGCCATCAAGGTTGACGCCGGAGCCGTTGTCTCCCTGGATGAGACCTCCTACGCTGTTGGTGACGGTGGTGGTGTAAGGAGTGGTGCTGTCCAGTGCTCCGCCGGTGATGGCGTGATGCCCGCCCTCAATGGTGCCGGTGTTGTTGATGACCACACCGGTGTTGTTCTTGGCGTCAATGCCGATGACATCGCCGGTGGAAAGAATGTAGCCGTTATTGTTGACCACGCCATTCACACCCGGACGGACGGCATCCGCATTGGTGGCTGCGATGTATCCAGTGGCATAGTTGTTGACCGTATTGGAGCCCGTGGTGACGGCGTTGAAGTCCAGTGCCTGAGAGCCACCGGCCGAGGCATTTTTCGAAATGATGCTCCCGTAGTTGTTCACCGTCACACTGCCGTTGGAGACATTCATCTGCACCGCGTCGGCATCGGCGGTTTGAATCAAGGCGGTGGAGTTGGTGGCGCTCCCATTGTTGATGACCAGTCCAGTGACTCCGGTATTGTCGCGCACTGCGCGGCCGGTGCCGGTCTGGTTGATGGTGCCGAGGTTGGTCAGCGTCGCGTTGTTGCCAGTGACGGCAAAGGTGACTGCGGAGCCGGTGCCGGTGAGCGTGCCATTGACCGTCGCTGCAGAACTTGCGGTCAAAACCGTGCCATTGGCAGCGGTGACAGTTCCACTCACATTGTTGCCGCTGCCGTTGAAAGTTGCTGCGCCAGTGAGACTGAGCCCGGTGCCGTTGATGGTGCCGCCGTTGACCGTCGTTGTGCCGTTCACTGTGCCTGCGCCAGCCAGCGTCGCACCGCTGTTGACGGTCATTGCACTGGCGCTCGTGCCGGCGGAACTGCCGCTGGCGATCGAGAGTGTGCCGCCATTGATCGTGGTGCTGCCGCTGTAGTTGTTGCTGGCATTGCTGATGGTGAGCGTACCGGTGCCGTTTTTGCTCAGCGAACCGGTGCCGGTGATCTGCCCGCTCAGCGTGGAGTCAGAGCCGTTCGAGTCAAAGATTCCGCCGCCACTGCCAAGTGTGACACCACGCGCGGAGGTGATGCCCGCGCTCGTTTGCAGAGTGCCGCCGCTGAAGGTCAGTCCACCCGCACTGCTGCCGAGGTTTGCATCGGAACTGACACTCACGATACCGCCGCCGAGGATGGTGCCGCCGCTGTAGCTGTTGCTGCTGGCAAGTGTGAGTGTGCCTGAGCCAGCTTTGCTGAGCTGGCGTGCCCCGCCGGTTTCGCTGATTGCGCCGTTCGCCGTCAGTGTGCCGGTAGTAACGTTCCAAGCCTGCGAGGCCGAAAGCACCGTGGGTGCATTGATTGTGGCCGAATTATTGGCAGTCATGCCACCCGCAAGCGTCAGCGTGTTGGTGCCGCCTGAAGTTCCGATCGTGTAGGGAGAACTCACTGCAGCAAGAGTAAGCGTGCCGCCGACAGTGACATTGCCACCCAGTGTGATGGTGCCGCCAGCCCCACCGCTGCCGACGGTGAGATTGTAGCTCGCGGTGTTGTCCCACGTCGTTTGTGCCGAGCTGCCGGTGTTGTAAAAGTTGGTGCTGCCATTGGTCCAGGTGCCCGCACCGTCTGTGCTGGAGGTGGGGGACTGGCCGGTGGTGCTCCAGGTGAGATTACCACTGCCGCCAAGGGCGGAAACGTTGAGCACGGTGGAAGTCGCATTGGTGGCCAGGCTGTAGTTGAATCCGGTCGGGGTGGAGCCGAGCGTGAAAGCACCGCCTGTGACGGACGAATATCCAGATACCAGGGTGAAGGAGTTGCCAGCGGTGAAGCCGGATCCGGCCACGTTGACGGTTTCCGTCCCGCCGCCAAGTGCGAGAACGCCTGTGGTGTTGATCTTGTCGTAGTTCGCATTGCCCAGAATGTCGAAATTAAGTGCCGCGCCGTTGTTAACGGTGAGCGCGCCGGAGGTGAGAGTGCCGACGGTGCCTGCGCCACCGACCGTGATGGCTGTGCCGCTGTTTGCCGTGATGGTGCCGCCGATGGTTGTGGCGCTGCCAGTGGCAAGCGTGCTGCCGGAGTTGCTCAGCGTCACTGCGCCAGTGCCGGAGATGGAACCGGCCACGTTGAGCGTGCCTGCATTGACCTGGGTCGTGCCGGTGTAGGTGTTGGCACCGCCGAGTGTCTGGGTGCCGGTGCCGTTTTTCACCAGTGAAATCGCACCGCTGATCACGCCAGAGTTGGCCTGCGTGGCCGCACTGTAGGTGTAGCTGTTACTACCGCTGGTGTTGACCGTCAGTGTTGCTGCCGCCGTGGAAGTGACGACGTTGGTGGTCGCTGTGGCGTTGGTGCCTGCCGTGGAGACCAGTCCTGCAATCGTCTGGTTGTTGCCATTGAGATCAAGGGTTCCAAGATTGGTGCTCGCAGACTGGCCGAGGTTGACCACGGTTCCAGTAGGCAGACGGTCATTGCCGGTGGTGAGCTGCACGGTGCCATTGTTGATGCTGGTGCTTCCTGTGTAGGTGCTCACTCCCCCGAGCGAAAGAATGGCACCGCCTTGCTTGACCAAAGTGCCACCGGTGGTCAAATCCTGAAAGACGCCGTTGAACGTCACATTGCCACCTGTCCCTGCGGCACTGATGGATGTTCCCGCTGCTGATCCCAGAGAAATAACCCGTGATGAGCCAATCGCCAGAGTTGTGGCACTGACGTTGCTCAACCGACCGCCATTGACCGTGATATTATTTGAGCTGCCCAAACTGGAGTCGCCTGCGACATCCGTTTCGCCGCCGGTGATCGCCAGGCCGCCGGAGAAAGTGTTGGTGCCGCCAAGAATGACGGTGCCAGCCCCGGTCATCGTCAGGGCCTTGCCTGCGCTGGTTTGTGAGATGTTGCTGTTGACCGTGATCTTGTTGCCCGATGTTGCGTCGAAGTTTCCTGAGGAGGCCAGCACCAGTCCGGCTGTGCCGTTGCCGGCGATCGTCAGGTTTTTGCTTCCTGTCACTGCGATCAGATCATTCGCAGTGGAATCGTTCGCGTTGGTGAATCCCGCACTGTTCCCCAGGGTCAATGAGCCTGTGGAGCTGATGTTAATCGTATAAGTGGTGGTCGTGTTTGCACTTGTCAGAGATTCCATGGTCACAGCACCGGAACTGATCGTCAACGGCGTCCCTGTGGTGGTCAGTTTCACATCCGTGGTGTTTCCCGGCTGGCTGCCGGAATTGTACCCGGAAGCCGAAGTCAGGTCCGTGTTCGATAGAAAACGCGAAAAAAGAAGATACGCGCGAAAAAAAAGCCGGAAAGGGTGTGGGGGTGAAAACGCAGAAAAATGAAAAAGGGTCAGGCTGTGCGGGCGGCTGAGGCGGCGTTGGCGGAGTAGGCAGTTAGCGCGGCTTCGATGATGCGGTAGGACTCAGAGGCGGGGAGGGTGGCTGAGAACTCGGCGAGATCGGCCATGAGGGCATCGAGGTTGGGGGCGGTTTGGATCATCTCGCGAATGGGTGCGTATCGACCGAGAAAGGCTTGCGCGAGATCGGGCGCGCCGGCGGTGGCGACGGCGTCGAGTTCGGCGTCGGTGGGTTGGCGGGGATTGCGGGCCAGGTTGGTTGAGGCCATGAGGGCAGCGAGCCCGGCGATGGGGATGTGACCAGGCGGCGGGGGCGATCCTGGGATGGGGGCGCGGTTGGTGCGCTGCAAGGGAATGCCGCTGGAACGCGAGAGCACTTCGATACCATCGTCGGTGGGTTCGAGGCCTGCAGTGGTTGCGGCGGTGAGGAACGTGGCCTGGCGCTCCATGTCAGCGCCGGTGTTGGTGGTGATGGTCAGCTCAGCATTGCCGGGTATGGCGTTGAAGGCCAAAAAGGGTTGAATGATC
>Ga0164296_1000595_pt1 | contig 42081 bp, 54 predicted proteins | sample GEODES057metaG_FD_113533 | JGI IMG/M metagenome (GOLD analysis project Ga0164296, IMG submission 113533) | Dystrophic lake water microbial communities from Trout Bog Lake, Wisconsin, USA - GEODES057 metaG | ecosystem: Environmental > Aquatic > Freshwater > Lake | place: USA: Trout Bog Lake...
TTTATATCTTTGTTTCATTTCATCGGGTATATCCAATTGTTGTACACTTCCTTGATTCGCTATAATATTTTGTTTCACGGATTCATTCCATTTTCCCATGGAAATCAATTCACGTACCAAATAATTATTCAAAACAATAAATTCACCCGCTAGTGTACGCCGTGTATACAAATGACTTGTAATTGGTTCAATGCATTCCGTATTTCCAAGAATTTGAGAGGTAGAAGCGGTTGGCATAGGTGCCATCAACAAAGAATTACGAACACCATGCAATCTAACTTTATTACGTAATTCATTCCAATCATATCTTTTAGGTGTAATTCCCCATAAATCAAATTGAAATTTTCCTTCCCACAAAGGTGAACCTTCAAATGTTGAATAAGGTCCATTTTGGATTGCCAATTCCATACTCATTTCCATAGAAGCATGGTACATGGTTTCAAAGATATTGCGATTCACTTCTGATGCTTCGTCACTAATAAAAGGTAATTTCATCAAGAAAAATACATCGGCTAATCCTTGTACACCTAATCCAATTGGACGATGACGCATGTTACTCCTGCGTGCTTTTTCCGTTGGGTATTCATTGATGTCAATGATACGATCCAAATTTCGCGTGACGATTTTCGTAACACGATGCAATTCATCGTAATTGAATACACCTTCTTTGACAAACGCAGGAAGAGAAATACTTGCCAAGTTACAAACAGCCGTTTCTTCAGGACTACTATATTGAATGATTTCTGTACATAGATTTGACGATTGAATGACACCAATATTTTGTTGATTCGATTTGCTGTTGCATGCATCTTTGTAAAGCAAATAAGGCGTTCCCGTTTCCATTTGTGAATTTAAGATTTGAAACCATAAATCACGTGCTTGAACTACTTTAGTTGCTTTTCCTTCCGATTCATATTTTTCATACAATGTACGATACTTTTCGCCATATACATCATTCAAACCAGGACATTGATGTGGACAAAATAAAGACCATGATTCTTGTTTTTCTACTCTTTCCATAAAAAGGTCAGGTACCCAAAGACCATAAAATAAATCACGGGCTTTAGAATTTTCATCACCAGTATTTCGTTTCAAATCCAACCATGCTTCTATGTCTGGATGTTCTGGGGACAAATACACAGCAATGGATCCATTACGTTTTCCACCACCTTGATCTACGTATCTTGCGGTTTCATTGAACACACGAAGCATGGGTACCAATCCATTACTTTTTCCATTTGTACCTTGAATAGATGTATTGGATGCACGAATATTGTGAATGTGAATACCAATTCCACCTGCCCATTTCGATATCAAAGCACAATCTTTGAGTGTATCAAAAATACCTTCAATAGAATCTTCTTGCATGGCTACAAGAAAACAAGAACTTAACTGTGGATGTTTGGTTCCAGCATTGAATAAGGTCGGAGTTGCATGTGTATAATACAATTGAGACATCAAATTGTATGCTTCTTGTACTTTTCCCAAATCTGTTCCATGAAGAGAGATGGCTACACGCATCCACATATGTTGTGGTCTCTCTACAATGACATCATTTATTTTCAAAAGATAAGCTCTTTCTAATGTTTTGTAGCCAAAATAATCAAAAAGATAATCACGTGAATCATCAATCATAGCTTGATAAGCAGAACCATATGTGTAAACACATTCTGCGTAAGTAGTATTGATTCTACCAACTTCATGTAATAACCATGTTACTTCATAAAAAGAAGCTCTTGTATTTTTATGTAAATTAGAAATAACGATTCGTCCCGCAAGTACACCAAAATCTGGATGATTTGTACATTGAGACGCACATTCTTGTGCGGTTAATTCGTCAATTTTAGAAGTTGAAATGTTATCATGTAATTGATGTATGATTTGAATGGCTAAACGTGGAATATCAATCGATAACATTGGATCCATAAAAGCCAATTTACGTATTCTTTCTGAAATTTTATCAAACAAGATGGGTTGTTTTGTTCCATCGCGTTTGATAACCTCCATGATGAATCTTCATGTATAAAGTTTAAGTACTTTTTGTTTAATCTTAATCAAGTATCGAATTAAAAATTGAAACGTTATTCATAATGATATATACTTTTTCAGCAATGGCAGAATCTTTTTCGATTGATATAAAAACATTAACTGGTAAAATCATTCCAATGACTGTGACAAAAGAAACGACTGTAAATGAAATGAAAAAACAGATTGAAACTACAGAACATTATTTTCCAGATCAACAACGGATCCTTTACAATGGAAAAGAATTGCGTGAAGATGCAAATTTACACGAATATTCTGTTCAAAATAATGACATTCTTCATTTAGTGCTTCGATTGCGCGGTGGTATGTTTCATGAAACGTCTTCTAGAAAAGATATGGTTTTCCTGTGTACCAAGTTAACATTAAAACAAGAGATTGAATTTCTCGAGAGATTGCTTCGTTCACAAAGTCAAGATAAAATGATTTAAAAAAACAAATTAGAACTATTCATTGTATACATAGTATGTTGTCTCTTGAAGATATTATTGAAATGGATAACAAAAAAAATGAGAATCTTCCTTGGAATAAATTAAACAAGTCTTTGAAATTGAAACGTATCATGGATTTTGCTAATTTGATGAAAGAACGTGACCAATTAGACGATGAAAAAACAATACAATTGAAACAAATGTTACGTGATAAATTAGAGCGTAAATGTTTACAACGTAACAAAGATGTCATTTACAATAAGGAAGAAGAACGTATTGAATCTATTCCTTCTCTAGTATGCATACAACAAAAATATACGTTACGAACAGATGCAGTTTCACCATTACATTCTTTAGCTCCTAAAAATAAAACAGTGCGGAAGACATAATATTTGGTAGTGTACCGAATTTGGGTCCATACACATCACGATCTACTACCCATCCACATAGTGTACCATCCATATCAAAAATCGTTTCTTCGCGGATGCAGTACAACTGATGGTTATAACTCCACAAATACATATTATTTTTTTTATTCCAAAGAATACATGGTATTCCATTGTAAGATGTAACTTTCATATTTTCTTTCTGCATAATCCATGTGGTTTTAAAAGGTGCTTTACGTAAGTCCTTGCTAGTAATCATTCAATATCCATTATGGTGATTTATTTAAGTTATTTAAAAATTTATAAAAAAGATGGAACAATCATACCATCAACAAGTTGTTGAAGAACCATTTCATAAGATCTACGTTCCATATTTGATTGTCCAGTTCTAATCATTTTATAAATATCAACACATGGTAAAAAACCTGCTTCTTCCAAAAAAATGGTATCATTGATAGAATAATCTATACAATAACTAATTGTAAAAAATGCCATTTCATTTCTATGTTTGAATCTACCATAATATTTACGTTTCCATGAAGTTATAAAATGAAATGTCGCATTATGAATAATCATATATTTTTCACCAGGTATCAAATCTTCAAATGGAACCAATTCCCATTTCATTATTTGTATTTAAAACTGAAACTTAAAACGATTTTATTTATATATTATTGTATGGAAGAAACAGCATTGGATTTAATGCGTGAATACTGTCAAGACAATCTTGACAATATGCACAAAGAAAACTTTTCCATTGAAATGATACAAGAAGTACGTTCACTACTAGAATCACAATTTGAAACCGTAGACGATTCGATTTTAATAAAAGCTCTCATTATGTTACCTTGTGGTAGGACAAGTTATCATTGTCCTCCGATGGTTCATGTCGCTGAACGGATAGAAAAGATACGAAATAAACCACAACCAGCACAACGAACACCAGAATGGTATGAATACAGACGTACGTTATTGACTGCAAGTGTTGCGTATAAAGCATTGGGTACACCTGCTAAACAGCGTGAATTGATTAAACGAAGAGATGCCCCAATCGTTACCCAGGATTACGTATGTACGGAAGGACCTATGCACTGGGGTGTTAAATATGAACCCGTATCAATACATTATTATCAATGGAAATACAATACCAAAGTAGAAGAATTTGGGTGTATCACTCATGATGTATATACATTTTTAGGAGCATCACCCGATGGTATCAATGTAAGTGAAGGTCCTTTGTATGGACGCATGTTAGAAATAAAAAATCCATTTACACGAGAAATCACGGGAATACCAAAAGAAGAATATTGGGTTCAATGTCAAGTTCAAATGGAAGTATGTGATTTAGATGCATGTGACTTTTTGGAAACAAAATTTGTAGAATATGAATCAGAAGAAGCATTTCGGGCAGATGGAACATTTCAACAAACGATAGATGGTAAACCTAAAGGTATTTATTTACAATTTTTAACGGACACGGTTGTTTACGAATACGCACCTTTTCAATGTACAGAAGAAGAGTTTCAGGTATGGGAACAAAAACAAATGAATGATCGTAGTTGGATCAAAACTGGATATTGGAAATTAGATGATGTTTCTTGTGTATTGATTCGAAGACAACCAGAATGGTTTGCTTTAGTCGTAGACAAATTCAATATATAATTCATTTCTTTTTATAAATTCCAGATTGTCCATTTTTCAATACTTGTGCTATTCTTACGTTTGTACTTATATTTCCAGAATTGGGAGCTAACGTTCCTTTTGGTAAAATTGTTTTTGGTGGACAATACATATAATATAAAATTGAAAAAAATATACTTTGACTATAAAATGTTTCAAATTGCACGCGAATTAGAAAAACTTCAACCGCCACTATTGTTACGTTCCACAGAAAGATATGAAGGTGAAAATGAAAAACATATTTTTAGAATGAAACGAAAACTATTACCTTTTCTAATTGCAGATATTGCACAACAACATAACAAAATAATGAAGGAACATTATTTTGCAAGACATATTTTAAATCGATACAATGCAAGTTGTGTATCTAGCGAAGTGATATCTTATTTACAATTTGTCGTTTAATTCATCTTATCTACTACTTCTATAAATTCAGATAGATTTTTTTTAAATAACGCTAAATCATTAAAGAACCGTACACTATCCGACGATGTATCTGTTGCTTCTGTTCCAATTTTTCCTTGAGCTAATAAATTCAACATACTGTGATCTGCCCATTTTTCTAAATCTTGAATCATATTTTCGTAAGATTCACGATAAGTAGTTACATTTAAAATGTCCGATAATGCTGTATTCGTTGCTTTTATTTTTTCATATGTATCTTTTGGTGTTTTTCCAGAAGTAAACCCTTCTTTACTTGTCCATACCAAATAAAGAAGCGCTACCATCATCAAAATACATAAAAGATTCTTCATAGTAAAAGAAAAGATTATTGTTTACGTGTTCCCGACCCACCACGTACCCAGCCATTCGATGCAACACCTTCTACTAAATAAGCAGGATTTGTTACCGTTTTTTGTATAGAAGGAATCAATGGATAATTTGACATTGGCATGTAACTTAATTCAGATAAAGTATTCACACTTTTTTTGTTATTGGAAAAAGTATCCGTTTGTTGTAGTTTGGATTCCATCATAGGATCAAACGGTCCCCTTCCTAAATAAGGAACAGTTGCAAATGGACGTTGAAACAAAGAAATCCTACATTTGGGATGTGTTTGTAATGATCCTAATAACAATGAAGAATTCTGATCAATGTTGCAACCTCCTATATCACATTGATTTCCCCATCCACCTGCCGCACAATAATTTACATTGATTTGACTGGTTGCAAACTCAACCTCTTTTCTCATGCAATCCGACCGATAAAAACTTTCCATCATGTAATTATTTTGTGCCTTGTCTTGAATATCAATTTGTGAAATACTACAATCATCTACTCCAATTCTAGTGGAATTAAAAAAGTTCATATCTATCCTATAGATTTTATTTTAACCAACAGCTCCTATACGTGGGTTTTGTTTTATCAATGCAATTTCATTTCCTTCTTTGGCAGAAATCATATCTCCATAACAAAAATTGGCGAATTCTTCTTGATTGTTTGGTACGGTAGTACTTGGATTCGTATAAAACTGACGCATCGAATATTCTAAATCCAATTCATTGTTCGTACCTCTATATATCCTTGGATCAAGACCTTTTTTTACTTTTTCCATTATTTTTTTTTCTGTTTTTGGAGTATATGCTAAAGCTTTTCCACGATTCGGGTTTCCATTGATCTCAGGTAAAAGTACATTCATCAATGGATTCTTTTCTGTCGGTACTGTTCGTGTTGTTTTTTGTGTAAAAGCTTCTTTTGCATTGTTAGCATTGTAATACATAACAATGATAAGTAAAGTAGCAATCCCTACCCATAAAAAACGTAACGTTTGTGTAAGGACAAATCCCAACAAAGATAATAAGATGACAAATCTACTAATAGCATTCAATTTATCATCTGGAGTCATTTCATCTGTTGGCCATAACTGTATTTTATCCTTTTGAAATAAAATAGTATAATCATGTATCCAAAACGTCATGTTTATTCTTTTTATTTTTATTTTTCTTTATAGGCTTATCTATTGGTATTTCCTTTTTTTCTTCTTTTTTAGAAGCCAACTTTTGTTGAAGACGTTCCTTCATCTTTGCTTTCTTTAATTGTTGGTCCATCTTATTCTTCATGCCACTTGTATTCATTTTTCCTTGAAACATGGATTCAAATTGACTCATACCGGGCATACCCTTTATTTTTTGAAACATCATGGCAGCTTCTTCAATCAATTCACTTTCTTTCAAGTCACCTGATTTTATTTTTTTATCAATCTTTTCACCAATTGTACTGGCTAATGAAAACAAAGAAGAAGGGTCTTTCATCATTGACTTTAAATCTTCCTCTTTTCCAATGGTCTCTTGTGCAATTTCTTTGGCTAAAGCACCTATTTTTCCTCCCATCATTCCCTCCAATTCTTTTTCTAATCCCTCTTTTCCTTCAAACATATTCTTCATGTTATCCATAGCCTCTTTCATTTTCTCTTCTGGAAAAGGTGCATCAATGTGACCCAAAATAGAAAATAAAATTAATTTCAGATACTTCCAAAGAATCGTTTTTGTTGCAGGTGTAATGGTTTCATTCCAAAGAATCTTAAAGTCTACATCTGGTAAAAAGAAATGTGTTTCTTTGAACAAATCTTCATTTTCTTGTAACAAATCCATCATACAAGGAGGAAAAGTAACCAATACGTTATCAAACACAATTTGATAACCCTCTTTTTTTTCATGAATATCTAATAATATTTTATTTGTTTTCAATTCTGGAAATGTACCAAACAAATCATTTACAAAATCATCCATAATTTTAAAAAAGTTGGGTGGAATCATATTCATACTAAAGAGAAGAGGTTTAAATTCTTTATGATACATATAGTTTACTTAATTTACATAAATTTTGAATATATTGTATGGATTTATTCTTGTTCTCATCACTCATAGATTGTATCGCTTTCCTTAAATCTTGTATCGCTTGATCAATGGTTGGATTATAAACTGGTAATTCTTGTTTATAATCTTTGTTCAAAAAATAATCAATGTCACCAGCCGATATATGATCTTCATATTTATCCGCAACTTGTGTTTTCCATGTAGTAATAATCATACGTGGATTTGTTTTTTTTAAAGTATCTAAATAGAGTTTACAACGAACAAATCTTGAATCCGCAGAATATACCTTTGAAATGTCTTCCAAACATTCATCTAATTGAGTAATAAACGTGGATAATACTAATGGGTGGTTCATACTATAAAAGACCAAAGACTTATTTAAACTAAAATTTTATATTTTTTTGGAAAATAGAAATTTTTATGATTCTATTTCATGAAAACGTATCCTAGAAATAAATGTGTTTTATGTGATAGTTCTTTGACACCATTTACCTCTTTTTTGTATCCAGTGTACGATTGTATAGATAAAAGTAACAGTGCATGGACAATGAAATATGGATATTGTCTACATTGTTTTTCTGTGCAATTAATGACATTGGCAGATCCACGTTTCAATAAACCTTTACAAAGTATTCCTGAATCTTTTTTAAAATTTATAAAACGATGTCAACCTAACGGTTTAAAATATTTACATACAGATGTTAATTTCAAACAAGATTGTATTATTCTATCTCATGTAATTGAATATTTGTATGAACCTAAATCATTCATACAAAAATGTTTACATAATCAAGTAAAGACTATTTTTTTATCTATTCCATCCATAGAAAATTTACATGTTGGAAAAAAATATACATTTCTTTATAATTCACAAGATATATCCTATTTGTTTGGAATCTTTCATTATAAAGTAAAAGATTTTTTGTCAACATCTCCATATTTATTTTTTCATTTTGTGTTAGATGGACCACAACAAATAGAACAATACATCGAACCTAGACATTTATATAGTATTAGATATTTTAAATCATTTCGTGTTCCAAAAAATACATTTTTGACTAGTTGTGATATGTATTCATTTGTATTATATCCTTGGATTGAAAACAAAGAAGATATCATTGGTGTCGTAGATGAAAATCCTCACAAACAAGGTACACAATTTTCCTACACAGTATGGATTGTCCAACCTTATAAAATATTAGATAAACAAGGTAATACAGCATTGGTAAATCATCTACATCGGATACATATTTCTAGCATGATACATCATGCAAGTATACTAGAACATTGAATTTATCTTGTATATTTACCGTGTTTTACAAAACTATCTAGTACAAATAAAGTAAATACTCCTAAAAATACATACAAAATAAGTTCTTCTGTAATTTGTCCAGTTTTTTCATCACGTTGTTCTTCTAATAAATAAATCATATAATTCAATTTCTCTAGTAAAGCAGAATCTTGTGGTTTTTGATATTCAAATAAAGGCATTTCATAAACATTTTCTGGTTCTTTTTTTTCTTTAGGAGGTACATAATCCATTAATTCATCTTCCACTTGTTCTAATTGTTTTGGATTCGTGATTTTTTTCTTTTTTTTTTCTTCGACAAATGGAGAAGACCAATTCATTAACATTATTATGATAGTATATAAAATAATTCATTCTTTACTGAAATAATATTTTACTTTACTATGTTTGAATATTTGGCAAGTCTTTATTTTGCAGGAATTTTATGGCTTATTGTTCAACGAAAAAATTATTGTCCTTCTTTTGAGGTAAAGACAGTTGAGCTTACCATGTTGATTTATATCGCGTATCGTAATCCTTTATTAGCTATTGTTTGTGCTATGATTTTTTTGAGACAATGTAAAATAGAAGGTATGGTTTCACATATCAAAAAAACGGGAAGAATTCATGTCGATGAACAATTAAGGCCAAAACAATCTACAGATATGGAGCGTCAAACGGGTCTTCCTCCTCAAGAATCCTTAACTGGACAAATGTCAAAACCTTATTCTCAATTACCAAGTAAATATACACCCTTTTAATCAACGAATAAAGTATGCGGATTTATGTATTTCTTTTTCTTTTGTCAATTTTGTTAGTTTTTTATAAACAAAAAGAGCCCTTGACTATTCATATAGATTCAGATAACATTTATGAAACTTTACACAAACATACTGTTCTACCAGTGTATCGTAGTATACTTTATTTTATACCTTTCAAACATCATTATCGTAAAGCAAGACGTTATTTTAATTCTGTATGAATATACCAGGTTGCCCCCAATTTGCTTTTATTTTATATAAATCAATTGCTGGATAATATTCTATAATACGCATTGTACCTGTATTATAATAATCAGTTGGACCACTAATTATTGGAGTATTATCATTTAAAATATTGTCATACTGTTTAAAAATAAAATCTTCATAATAAAATCCTCGTTTTTTTATTTCTAATAGAACATTTTCTTCCTGTGAAGTATTTTTTAATGATAATAATGTATCTTTATTTTTATTTATAATGTTTTGTGAATAAACACCAATGTTCATAGAATAATAAATTTCATTGATTCGTATCGTTTGAACATTATCTATTTTTATCTGATTCAATTTAGAAAAAAACTGAGGTCCTACTTTACAGGTTGAATGTAAGAAAAAATAATAATTGTCTGTATCATTATATAGTTCTAATAAAGCAATCAATGCGGTGTGATCAAAACTATTGATATTTGTTTTTATCCAGGTGATATTATTTTCTTTCATTATTTCATAATCACCTTCGTTACCACCAATGACAATTATAATTTCATGTTCATAAAATTCATTACATACTTTCATACTTTCTAGTAAATGATCTAATGAACATTGATAGTGTTTATGTGAATTAATTACAATCTTTAATTGATTCATACATAATAGCTATATATTTTTGTTTACACCCTTGAAGATTTAAAATGGGACAAAACCAACTAAAAATCAAAAAGGTTTGCTCTTCACAGAGCGTGTAAATTTTGGTTTTGGTAATTCGTCTAAACTACCTGATGATTTATTGCTTCTTGATAAATAATTTGGTCTTTCTTTATTATTTATCGCATTATAAGCAATTTTGTAAATATTTGTCGCTCCATTAACATCTCTATTCCAATAACCGCATCCGTTCTTACAACAAATCAGTCCGTGGATTAAGACATTACCGCTTCTATATGGTTTTGGATTTTCCCTAACCATAGTCTTTTTACAAATACCTATTTCACATTTGGAACAAATACAACTTGTCCTGAATTCATCAACCAAGTAAGTTTGAAAACCAAATTTTCTAAATAAGGTTCGCATACCTTTTCCTTTGGTCGCCTCTTTGAATTTCATTTGTTTTTTTTGTTCGTAATCGCCAAAACAAACTACTACATCTTTTTCATTTCCAAAAATGCGTTTGAAGTTATTTAACATTTTTTGTTCGCTTCTTTTTGTGTTTCTATAACTTTGTAAGCGTAATTTCCTAAAAATGTATTTTTCATAAAAGCTAAATAACATTCCGTTTATTTCACTCTTTTTTTGGATATATTCCTTAAATTTTGATATGTTAAGTGATTTTCTATTTAGTTTGGATAATTCAGTTTCCCATTCTATAATTGTTTTACCATGTATTTTTTCCTTTTTCAATTCCAATTGAATTTTGGAATACTTCTTTTTCTTGGTTTCTTTTCTTCGTTGGTCTTGTGAATAACGAAACTCATTTGCTTCTTTATTATCAGCATCTACGCAATAAATTAAATCACATTTACCAGGGTCTATTGCTACTATTTTTTTATTTTGTAAAGAAGAATAATCATTTATTTCATCAATATATGTTTCTGTTGATAAACCTTTTTTCATCATCGGCAATTTCTTACCAACTAAATCTTTACGCAATAATAACAAAGAACAACTTACTCCGTCTGTTTCTATCATATGGTGAAATTCATAATACTTCTTCTTAAAAAACTTTCTTTCAGTTCTGAAAAAGAACTCCCATATTTTATCTTCTTTTCGTTTCAAGTTTCCTTTTGTTAAATAATCACTTTTATTTCCTTGTTTCTTCCTCATTAGCAAATGAACTAATGTAGTAGTGTCTAATCTTATATGTTTTGGTATGACTTCATTTCTCATAGGAAAAACATTATAAATAGTTTGTTCTTCCTTTTCAATTTGTTTCATCATAAAAATCATACAAGGAAAATAGTCAAATGGACTACACATTAAGTCATAAACAATATTATTCTTTTTATAACTTGTTTTATATGGCGTGATGAATTGTTTTTGTTGATTAATCCATTTATGATACATAGTATGAGATTTGTAAGTATTATTTTCAACATTTAATAAATCATTCTTAATTTTTCGTAATTGATTACATAAATTATTTACTCTTTGTTCTTTTGCTTTTTGTGTAATATTTAACTTTTTAATTTTATTCATAATAAATTTCTTTTTCCAAACAACATTTACATATCTTTCAATATATTCTACATAATGTAATTTAATATTGTTCTCATACATCGTAAGAATATCAATAGTAAGATAATCTAATATAGTATTCATATGTGTATAATCTAAATTTTCATTTTGAATAAGTGTTTGAAAATCTGTTTTGTAAAAAGCAATTAGTTTATCTTTGAGTTCTTTAATTTCTTTCTTTGGTGGTCTTCCAGATGCTTTTTCATTACATAAGATTTTCATACAAGAGTTAATAAATTCATCATTAATAACAGGTAATGAATTATTCTTATCATAATGGTCTAATAAAAAAAGTTTTATAAACATCATAGTTTGAATAACAATTTTATTACACTTAATCACAGCATTAGTAATTTTAGGTAAGTTAATGTCAGGATGTTTCAAGACACTTTTCAAAGATGTTTTAATTCCTTTGAAAAAGTCGGTTGGTGGATTTACTTCTTTTTCCATCCCTTATAATAGTTTCTGTTTAACGATATTGTATCAAGTGATAAAATTATTCAAATGATGTATCGTTGTATGACAGAAAGCATGAATAACACAGAAAACGACAAAATAAACAGCGGACGAAAAAAAATGGGATTTGTTGTAGATTTGAATATTTCCAGAGTGCTTAATACATTATTAGATTATAATGTGCATAAAAAAGATTTGAATGTGGAGCAGAAAATCGCATATTTGGTAGAAAACAATTTGATTAATATTGATAGTGATTTATTTGAAAGCAAAGAAAACAAAACAAAATTGGTAGAAAAATTACTACATATTTGGAAAGCAGACCCAATCAACAATTTAAAAATATTATTGAGAAAGATTGAGGAGAACATTATTGATTTGGATACAAAAGACCAAAAAATGTTAAATCAATACTTTACAAGTTCGGTTGGAGATGAAAAGGTAAATGTAAAGGTTCAATTTGACGAAGAAAGTGATAAAGCATTACCAGACGGAAAAGAAATAGTAAAAGAAGGAGGAGGTGATGATAATGAACCAGAAGAAAAAACAGATACTCAAAACGCAAACATTTCTTTAACAAAAGATGTATTGCCGTTTATTCTTCCGTTGAGTTGCATTTTAACTATGAATACGGAAGATAAGGATATTTTAGAAATGTTGAATGTTATTAAAACCAGCCCGTCGTTATTAAGCGTATTTAACGACCAGTCGTTTATTTGGTGGAACAAAAAGGATATTATAAAATTGATTGAAAAGATTGTTGAAAAATATATTAAGAAGAACTCTTCTATATATAATATAGCAATCCAATTCAAAATGTCTTTACAAAGTTTGATTGATAAGCCCAAAGAATTATTAGAATTAATTGATAGTTGTTTGAAACCAAAGCAAAAGGAGAAGCAAGAAAACGGCGAAGTATTTACGCCGATGTCCTTGATATTTGAAATGTTAGATAATTTGGATAAACACTATATTAAGGAACATGGACGAAGCATATTCACGGAAAAAGATTTTAAGTGGTTTGACCCAGCATCTGGTATGGGTAATTTTCCAGTAGCGGTTTATTTGAAACTGATGGAAGGCTTAAAATCGCAAATACCAAATGACGAAGAACGCAAAAAACACATCATAGAAAATATGTTGTATATGAGTGAATTAAACAAAAAAAATGTGTTTATTTGTCATCAAATATTTAATGTGAATAACCAATTCAAATTGAACCTTTATGAAGGCGATACATTAGAGTTGAATGTTGTTAGTGAATGGGGAGTTGCACTCAATAGTTTTGATGTGATTTTAGGAAATCCGCCATACAACAAAGGAGGCATTCGTTCTCATACTGGAAAGCAGTTGGGAGATAAAAACGAAACCATCTGGACGAAGTTTATTGAAAAATCGTTTGAATGGTTGAAACCAGATGGATTTTTAGCATTCATTAATCCGTTGAGTTGGTTGAAGAAAAGCCATTCACTACATAATGAGATGTTGGAGAAACATATTGTTTGGTTGAAATTGTGGGATAATTCGCAATCGAAAGGAATGATTAATGCAGATATTCCTATTTCGTTATTTGTATTACAAAATACGATTAACACCAACAATAAAAAAACAGAGATTACATCAATACTAAAACGACGAAGCCTAACAACAACATCAACCGAATATCTCAATCCAGCATATTCTATTCCATTAGCGTTCCATAGCATATTTAATAAACTCGTTGGTTTTATTGAAACGAGAAATCTACAATTGGAATACAAAACTAAAACCATAAAATCATCTGGAACAAAGGCAAAAATACCAACCGAATATACATTAGAAGATATGTGGGCGGTTGATACATATACCATCAAAGAAGGATTAATGGTAAAAAAGGCAACCGAACAACACCCAGACGCAAATAAACGCAAACTTATTATTTCAAACAAAGCAAGTTTTACTGGTGCATTTATTGATGAAGGAAAAATAAGTTTGACTGGAAATCACAAGTTCTATATTTTGGGCGACAATTTAGAACTCGTGAAAAAAATGTTGGATTTTAGAATTATTAATATCATCGGACATTACACAAAATACGGACAAGACTTTTTGGATAATGAAGCATTCAAATATATTCCAGACATTCGTAAGTTAGGAATTGCGGATATAACAGAAGACGAGTTTTACAAGTTGATAGGATTAACACGCCAAGAAATCAACCAAATAAAAAATCCGTCGTCAAATGAAGTAGTGAAGAAGACGAATTAGAAAACGAGGTAATTGAAGTAAAACCGACAGCAAAAATTAGCGTGAAACCAGCAACAAAGACAATAAAAGTAGTGAAACCCAAAAAGAAGTTGGTTATTGTGGAAGACAACGCATAAATGTAGTTGGATTATGATTTTGTGTATATATTGTAAAATAAATATTGTAAAATAAATATTGTATTTTTATAAAAATATTTTTTATATATTTGTCGTGCAATTGCGATAAATATATAACATGAATTAAGTAGGATACAAAATAATACTCATTTTTATTGGCTATTTTGTGCCGTTTTAAATGTGCGAGGGTGTAAACAAATAGAACACGGAATATATATGAGAATGGCTATTTTAGAATATTATCTATTTATAGACTATGATAAAACATCTTCATAAAACAGTAGATTATTTGAATACATCTAAATTTTTTACAGGTGTTATGATGATCATGTTGAATATTGGTTCTAAATACATTACTGTAAAATTATCTAAATCGCAAGAAGCATATGTTCGTAATTATATTATACGTGAATTATTGATTTTTTCTGTTTGTTGGATGGGTACTCGTGATATTTATACATCACTTATTTTAACCGCAGTGTTTTTTGTATTGTCACAACATTTATTCAATGAAGAAAGTAAGTATTGTATTTTACCAAAAAAATACAGAGAATTTCATTTATTTGAAGATTCAGAAGAGATCACACAACAAGAAATCAATGATGCAGTCAATTTATTAACAAAAGCAAAAAAACAAAAATCTGCATTACATCGCGAAAAATTATATGATTATTTTCAAAAAAATAAAGTTTAAATACATTTCTTTTCTTTAGAGTAATGAAACGTAATGATTTTGTAGGTCTTCTCGGAAATAATATTGTAGTGGTATTTTTTACATCTACAGATTGTGCACCATGTAAAATGATTAAACCATATGTCCAATCCAAATTAGATTCATGCCCTTATCTATGTTTGCAATTAGACAGAAACATAGACGCAGATGTGTATTCTGCGTTACAATCTAAAAAACAAATAAAAGGTGTTCCTTCTTTATTAGCCTATTCTAAAGAGAATGTTTCATTGATCGCAAATCTTTCTATTTCTGGAACAAATCAAAATGAAATTGACTGTTTTTTTGAAAGCTTAGAATATTTGTAAAGAGGATAAAAATGTGTAAACAATACAGAAATAGTGATTCGTATACATCTTGTATATATTTCACTACAGGTACCCCTGGTTCTTTGTATTCCCAAATGACATTTTCAATATAATCGTGTATCATCCATATAGCATCTTCTTTTTCGGTAGTATTATTATCAATTACAAATGGGTTTTCATCTTTCATCCAGTCTTCATGCTTTTGATGACATTGTTTCAAGTAATCTTCATCAATATTTTCACCTGGTCTAGATCTTGTTTTACATCGTTCAAATGCAACCTTTACATCGGTACGTACATATACAATGCCATCTAATTGTATGTCTTGAAACGAATCAAACCAACGTTTGTAAATTTCATATTCTTCTAGAAGCATCGACTTGTTTTCGTACAACAATTTTGCAAATATATTATAGTCTGTCAACAAACAACGTTCTGTGATGATGATCGCTTTTGGATTTGCACGAATCGCTTCTTGTAACAAAGAAAGCCTTGAAATATAGGCCATCATTTGAAAAGCAAATGCGTACCGTGATGGATTCCCATAAAATAGTTCGATCATGTTTTTTCCTTCTGTGTTTTTGATACTTTCCCATTGAGAAACTGGTTCGTCGACAAAGATTACTTCAATATTAGAAATGGTCTTGAATTCTTTTAGTCCATGAATAAGGGTTGATTTACCAGAGCCAATATTTCCTTCGATTGAAAACAACATCTTTTACAAAATAAAATGAAATATTGAAATCAATTTTTATACATATATACTATGTCCTATTTCAAAAATGATGTGCACTTATTATTTTTACCAATTCCTTACACGAACTGCGAACAAGTAAATGATTATTTATGCAATCACTATGAATCCCCTGAACATTTCGAGGGAACATATGAAACCATTGTACAACATATTAATAATGATCACTTGGTTTTGTATGTAGTTTGTAATCCTTATGAACGTATGATACGAGCATTATTTTCTTTAGGAAAAATTACTAGCAAAAGTACAAAAGAAGAGGTTTTTTCTAAGTTACAATTTTTTCCTACTCAATTTTCTTATGTAAGTTTGAATGATAAACTGGTTCATTCTAAAATATTACATACAGAAACATTGAACCAAGACATGAAAACGATTGGATATGATTTTAATGGTACAACAGAAACTATATCTTACATGGATTATTTACATGATAAATCCATTTATGCAATCAATGAGTTTTATGAAAAAGATTTTGAAATGTTTCAATATGAAAAACGTATTCCTAAACCAAAACATTCTTATGTTCAACAATCTATCAGTGATTCTTATTATCCATCTCAATATGCATCTTTGTATGGATGGAATACATATGTAAATACAGATGCCGTAATATTTGTTTGTTCCTTTGGTGGTTCATTAGGACAAGCCGTTACCACTTCTGTAGGAACCAATATAGTTAAAGTCAATACATCCGATGTTCATACATATTGGTCGAACCAAGGTATCACAGCGTCAACATTGTACATGTATACTTCTCCCGATGCAGACACAAATTCTGATTCCAATATTGAAAATAATATGGATTGCAGTATTTTAGGATCTTTGTGCGGTTGCACCATTGTGTTGTGTGTATTCTCACCCTACGATACATTTACAACAGCATTTCAATTTATGTTATCCGGTGTTACTGTATCAAATACGTTGATCAAACCAACACACATCACTATTTCTTGGGGAACTCCTGAGAGTATGATGGATGAAGTAGATAAAACGTTATATTTAACGCTTAAAAATTCTGGAGTCATCATTTGTGCAGCAGCAGGAGATAGTGGTAGTTGTGATGGTACGAATGTACCAACTTGTGATTTTCCAGCATCATGCCCTTATATAATATCAGTTGGTGGTACAAGTATACAATCGGTAAGTCCTTTTAGAGAAAAAGTATGGAATGATGGTATCAATGCTACTGGTGGTGGGGTAAGTAGTGTTTTTTCAAAACCATCTTATCAAACTTGTTCAGGTACAATGAGAAATGTACCTGATATTGCTTCTATATCCGATCCAAATACGGGTATTGATTTGTATTACAATGGAACATTCAATTCAGGAAATGGTGGAACAAGTATGGCTTCACCTTTTGTAACAGCTATGTTTGCGATTACAGGGTTTCAATGTAAACAACAAAATCATTTAACTTCTTATCCAAATGTTATATCGAATTTATATTCATTGTCTTGTTTCAATAATTCTATACCGGGAAATAATAGTATTGATAATATAAAAGGGTATAGTTATGTACCAGGTTTTGATGATTGTACAGGGCTTGGTTCTATTCAATGGAACAAATATTTAATAAGTATAAACAACATTTACGCACCAACACCTCCACCACCTCCACCACCTCCAACACCAACTATTCCAACACGAATTATTCTTAAAAAACCTTATAAAATTAATTTATCTAATGCAACTTATTTTATTCAAAATACTACTATTGCTTATATTTTAAACAATATAATTTATCCAAGAAAAAAAGGTATTACTTATTTATATATTCATTTTGAAGGAAAATGGTACAAATGTGATTTGAAAGTTTAATTGCGTTAACTATTTGAAAGTCTATTATGTATTTATTTCAATGGAAATGAATTATTATTTATCACGTAACAAAGAAGAAAATGATATGATACAATTTTTACAACATTACAATAAACATAATGAAACTGAAAAAAGAGGTATATACATACATGGTCCTCCTGGGTGTGGAAAAACAACTTTTGCAACTTCTATTTTGAAAAAATTAGAGTACGATGTCATTACATACATGGCAAGTGATACGCGAAACAAAAATATAGTAGAAAGTATCAATGTAAGTAACATGTCAGATACGAATATTATGAGTATTTTTTGTAAAAAAAAGACAAAACTAGTTATTTTGATGGATGAGATTGAATGTATGAACAATGGAGACAAAGGAGGAATTAATTCATTGATCAAATTAATTCGTCCAAAAAAAACAAAAAAACAAAAATTAGAACAAATTACACATGTTCCTATTATTTGTATTGGAAATACAACGTACGATAAAAAAATGAAAGAACTTATGAAATGTTGTTTTGTCATTGAACTACAATTACCTACTGCGATACAAATGAAACAATTGATGTCGGTTGTTTCACCTTCTTATGCATATCTTTCTAATGAAATCAAAGATTTGAAAAAATTATTTCAATTGGTAAAAGCAGAATCTATAAACTTCAAAGGAGATATAAGGACCATGTTATATTCACCTGTACATGAAGATTCCAGACAAATTACAAAACGTTTGTTGAATACACCTGTTTCTTTTCATGAACATATATATATCAATGATACAGAAAGAACTATTATTTCTTTGTTATGGCATGAAAATAGTATTGATTTGATACAAAAAATGAAAAAAAAAATACCCTTGTATTATACATTGTTACAAGAAATTTGTTTTGCAGATTATTTGGATCGTATCATGTTTCAAAAACAATTATGGGGATTCAATGAAATGAGTTTTTTGTTGAAAACATTTTATATGAATCATTTATTTCATAAAGAAAAACCAGGTACAAAAATAACAGATGTTCGATTTACTAAAGTATTAACTAAATATTCTACCGAGTACAACAATAATGGATTTATTCAAAAAATGTGTAGTGAATTGTGTATGGATAAAAAAGATTTATTTCATTACATGCAAACATTAAAACTTACTCATACAGAAATACAAATTGCACAATTATTCGAACATACTACTATTACATTATTGGATGTTCAACGTATCTATCGTTATTTGAATAAATGTTTAGATTAAATTTCAAATTTATTTTTAATATCACTATAGATACACCCGGATAATGCACCTCGTTTTTTTATTGATTTTACTCTTTTTTTAGTGTAATGTTTATGAAATCCATTTTTTATATCATTCAATAGAATACCTTTACAATCCTTATTACAAAATGATTTTTTGCATCCACGAATATATATTTGTCTCTCTTTTTTAGTAAGTTTTTTATAAGGAATATTAAATTGTTTTGCACTTTGTTTTGACAATCTATCCATACTTTGAATATAATCTTTTTTACAGAATTCACCACATTTCAACATATTTTTCCTAAACATTAAAAAATAATAACTTTAAATATCAATACATGCCCTATTTTAGAAAAATAAATGTATTATTTATTCACATTCCAAAAACAGGCGGTACTTCTATAGAAAAATATTTTAGTAGTAAATATGATATACCTTTAGATCCAAACTCTTTATATGGTACACTTGAAAGAAAATATATATTAAAGTATAATATTCATTTATCAAATAGTTTACAACATCTTACGATGAATGATATTTATAAATACAACAAAATATGGAATATAACAAATCCCTTTATCTTCACTGTGGTAAGAAATCCATATGAAAGAATGATGAGTGAATTATTTTATCGAAATCAAATAAATATAGATTCTTCCAAAGAATATGTATATAAACAAATACAAAAAGCTATAAAAATGAATCTTGATAATCATTGTATTCCACAATATAAATTTATAAAAAAAAATGTAATTATTTTACATACAGAAACATTACAAGAAGATATGCATAAATTAGGATTTGTTGATTTTTTTTTCAAAGAAAATGAAAATAGTCATAAATTGAATTATTACGATTATTTGAATCATGATTCAATACAATTGATCAATACATATTATGAATTGGATTTTAATTTTGGATATACAATGATTTGATCTATATTTAAACACTTTATGATTGTAAGGTATATGTATTGTAAAAATTTTCGGTGTACTTATCTAGAAAAAGATTCATTGGAAACGTATCAACAAGAATTACTCATGGCATTTCAATGTGATACCATTGACACACTTATTCCTTCAATCGAAACATTTTATCCAAGTGTACAATCAGATGAATTAACCATACTTTTACAAAAAATAATGAAGTTAACAAATGTAAATGAAGAATTTTCGTTTTACATTTTATTTTCTTATGATTATTTTTCTTATATGCATGATTATTTGATAGATCCATCAACATTTACAGTACTCTATGATAAAATTAAAGTCTAAGATTTATAATATGAAACGTGGAGGTTCTTTAGACAATTCAACTTGTTTATTCATAGTAATTCTTATTTTGAATGCCATTGCTTATGCTAGCGTAAAAGATTGGAAAGCACTATTCATTTTAATGTTTGCAGGTATAGCCACTTACGCTTTTGAAAATAAAGGAATTGTATTATTTGTAGGCATTTTAATGGCGGCTTTATCTAGATCCATTTATGTAGAAGGAATGAAAAATAAGAAAAAAACTGAAAAAAATATTGAAATTCCTGAAACCAAAACTGAAATCATTGACGGAGATACAACGACTATCAAAGGAGCTTCTTTAGAAGGTCTTTCTCAACATGCAGAAAAATTAGCAAAACGTCAAACAGATTTATTTGCCATGGCAAAAGAATTAGGACCTATGATGAAACAAGCTGAAAATATGATGAATAAATTACCCAAAGGATTTTTAGAAAATGCTATGAAAAATTTTAATAATCGAAAAGAGTAATGAGTTGTACTGCACCTATTAATATTGTTAAAAAAAAAGCCGATAAGTGTTCGTTGAAATGTTTGTTATGGTTTAATTATGGTAATAGTAGTTGTACTGTAACTAATGAATCGGATACATTACGCATTGTTTACGATGGTAGTAGTGATGTCATGTTTAATTCTTTACATTATGCACCTAAAGATATAAGAATTTTTAAACCATCCATTCATACATTTGATGGACAATATGCAGATGCAGAAATTATTATTACACATACCGGTAATAATGGTGGTTTATTGATATGCATACCTATAATGTCTAGTAAAAATACAAACGCATCTATGGGTACCAACATATTAGATGATGTAATACAACATGCACCTGCTCAAAAAGAAACAACTACATTGAACATTCATGATTTTAATTTAAATTTTATTATACCAAAAAGTGAATATTTTTCTTATACAGGAACATTACCTTATGGTCCATGTATGGCTACCGAATATCAATACGTAGTATTTCCAAAACAAGCATTAACGATACAACAATCTACCTTGGATACTTTAGGAACACTTATTCATGATTCTTACATTTCTGTACATGAAGGTGAATGTTATTTCAATGAAAAAGGTACAAAACAAAATGGGTTTTCTGGCGATGGACAAATTTATATTGATTGCCAACCTACGGGAGAAGAAGGCGATATCATTTACAAAGAACCCGTTCCATCAAAACCTATGAATATGAATTGGTTATATATTGGTCTTTATTTCATTTTGGGATTTCTTTTTATATATGGTATGGTAAAAGTAATGACGTTTATTTTTGGATTCTTTGATAAAATGAATCCTGAAAAAATAACGTCATAAAGTATGAAGACTAGACAAAGAAAAACACAAAGAACCCAAAGAAAAACACAAAAAAAAAGACAAAGAAAAACAAAAGGAGGATATAAACAATATTTATCAAATATAGGATTTAGCAATGGGTATCAGCTAGGATTTGACCGTACTATGAATACACCATCTGCTATACGTACGTCATCGAATTGGGCTTGATAGAAAAATTGATTTACTTTTCATTTTTTAGTTGAAAAAATGATGCCTGAAGAGTTATCGCGCATGATTCAAGATTTTGCGCGACCAAGAACCAGTCCACAATGGAGAAAGGGTTCTTATATTTATCAACAATCCTATTTTGGTGAATTTTATTGGGAAATGTTTGAAGGTCCTTGGTATGAGTTTGAACACAAGGAAGACATTATGATTTCTTACTTTATATTTGGAATGAATACTTTGCCAATTGCCTATATGTTGAGAACATTATTTTACTACAGAGGTGATGAATTGGTACAATTGATTTTGAAAGAATTAAACCTTTGTTCTTATTTGATGAATAATTTACGTGAAGAAATGCGTGAATGTGATAGAAATACAAAATGGATAAAAATATATTATAGAAATAATATGTCACATGAATATGTATGAATCTTTAGGTAATTGGAAAACATCTCTTTGTTCTCCTGATTGTGAATCATGTTCTTTAAGTGTATGTTTTCCATGTCACATTTATGCCATGGCAAACAAACCAAATTATACACTTTCTTTTTGTTGTTATGCATTGACGATCTTAAGTATTCATCGTCTTTGGTATGAATTATACTATATGAAAGTATATCATTGCCCTTCCATTAAAGTAGATTATTGTTTAGGGACAGACTGTAAGAATCAATACATGGTTGTAAACGGAGTAACCACACCGTGTATCTATCATTCAGAGTTTGACGTATGTACTTATTCAACCACGACTTGTATTGAAAAAACACCTTTTATAGAAGTAAGTATTATTCTATCCTTTTTTTACCTTTGTATTTTTTTGATGAATTATATTGTTCGAAGAAATGTGCGTGAAGAAAAAAAAATTCAAGGAGAATGTTTAGAAAGTACTATTCCTTGTGGTCTTGCTCAATTGTACCGAGAAATCGTATAAATAAAAATGATACATAAAACTATGGAAGCCTTACAGGTGAAATCAACTCCAAAATCATATCCAGGCGTATTTGTTCAAACATCCATGAAAGATATATCCTTTGATTATGACACTTTTATGAAATCATTCCACATAGAAGCACCTGTTACAAAACAAGTAAAAAAAACATATGTTGTTTTAGATACATTTACTGTAACAAAACTACAAATGATTACCATTCCAGAATTCATTTTTACTATACGTCCTACTTGCGATAAAATAGAACCACCCGTTACGAATGAATCATATACTATGAATAATCGTATGGTATTCATGAATAAAATACAAAGTTTATTGCAAGAATTTGTACCAAGAAAAGATATTTCATGCGCTTCTATGCAAGAAGAACTTACGTTGTTACCTCATCAAAAACTAGTGAAAACATACATGAATATAGATACTCCTTATCGTGGTCTTTTATTATACCATGGTTTAGGATCAGGGAAAACGTGTTCTTCGATTGCCATCACTGAAAATTTGAAACCCTACAAAAATGTTGTTGTCATGTCACCTGCTTCGTTAGAAACCAATTATGTACAAGAATTAAAAAAATGTGGAAGTCCCATGTACAAAATACAACAACATTGGGTATGGTCTACGTCTCCAACGGTAGAACAATTGCGTGAAAGATGTTTTACTGATAAAGATCTTTTAAAAAGAGGAAGAACACGTGGCATATGGATTCATGAAAATAAAAAACCGAATTATGATGAATTGACACCAGAAGAACAAACGTCTATTCAAGAACAAATCGAAAAAATGATTCGAACACAATATCAATTCATTCACTATAATGGTATTCAAGCGTCTACGTTTAAACAACTTACTGCAAATGGAAATCCTTTTTCCAACAAAGTAGTTGTGATTGATGAAGCACATAATTTTGTTTCCCGTATTGTGAACCAATTGAATGATTCCACACATACTTCCATGCAATTGTACGATTTATTGATGAAAGCAGAACAGTGTAAAATTATTTTGTTGACAGGAACACCAGTCATTAATTATTCTCATGAAGTATCTATTTTATTCAATATTTTGAAAGGATACATTACCACATATTCTTGCATGACCAAAGTAAAAGAAGAAGATGTAAGAAATGAATTACCAGATACAGATATGATTTATTCTACAGGAGAAACCATGTTTTTTACACAATTACCTCATGGATTTGTACAAAAGAATGACGAAGCTGTTTACAGTAAACCTTATTCTTCTTATCATGAAAGATTAGAAACTTTTCTTGGTAAAAAAGTAATAGTAAAACAACAGACATTATTACCAGATTCTGAAAAAGAATTCAATGCAGAATATATACAAGGTACTACCCTAGTGAATCAAAATAAACTTATGTTCCGTATTTCAGGATTATCATCTTATTTTCCAGATTTGACACAATTGATGCCTACTTTGAGAGAACCAATTTTACATAAAATACCTATGTCTAAAGTACAATTGGATGAATATTCGATTGTACGTTCTGAAGAAAGAAAACGTGAAAAATCAAAAAAACCAAAAGATGATGATATTCCAGGTACGTATCGTATCCATTCACGTTTACTATGTAATACCACTTATCCAAAAGATGTGCGAACAAAACGACCAGGAAAAGAAGAAAATGAAAATGAAGAACTTACTACACATGATATTGAATCATTTTTCAAAGCAGTAGATAATTCTGATTATACGGCAAATATTAAGATGTATAGTCCAAAATATGACGTAATGGCAAATGTGATTGAATATACAAAAGGTCTTCATTTGGTATATAGTCAATTTCTTACGATTGAAGGAATAGCTCTTTTTTCTAAAGTATTAGATTCAAAAGGTTATACAGAATTCAAATTAATCAAACGTGATTCATGGGAATTGAATGTTACGGATAAAACTAAAGAGATGTATGTTACTTATGTAGGTACAAAATCACAAGAAGAAAAAGAACTAATTCGAAACATTTTCAACAAAAATTGGGATTATGTTCCTGAAAAATTACGAAAACAAGTTGAAACAATCAATATTAAGATTTTTATGATCACATCAGCAGGTGCAGAAGGTATTTCATTGAAAGAAGTACAATATGTACATATCATGGAACCTTATTGGAACCCTGTACGCATTGACCAAGTCATTGGAAGAGCTCGTAGAATTTGCAGTCACAAAGATTTACCAGAAAAAGAACAATTTGTAGAAGTACATATGTATGTCATGACCTTTCCTGAAAAAATATCAGAAGAATTAAAATTAGATGTAGTAGATGGTTCTCCTGGTTCTACGGATGAATTTTTGTTTTCTATTTCCAAACGAAAAAGGACTTTGAACACGTCTATTATGGATTGTATCAAAAAAGCTTCTATGGATTGTTTTTTATACGACAAAGATTATTTGAGAATTGCCGAAAAAGATCCCAAAGTGTATTCTTATTATCCAGATTCTACCAAAGATGTGACAGGAGATAAAGATATTGGAGAAAATATACAAAAAGAAAAAGCTGGATTCATAAAATTCCAAGGTGAAAAGGCCGTCAAATTTTATAGAAGTAAGAAAGAAGGAATTTTAACGATTTTATTTTCGTTGGATGAAAGACCAGTAGGTTTTATAAATTTAGAAAATAGTCATTTGTATGATAATGATAAAAAGAAAACCTCATTGGAAAAATTAAAAGACTTATAATATGGCATCATTGGAACAATGTTTAGGTATTTATATTCATTGTCATGGAAGATTAGAAGAAAAATATGTTAAAGCACCATTAAATATAACAAAACAAAATCTTGGAGGATATGGTTGTCCATCTTATGGTGTAAGAGATCAAAAAACATACAATGAAGTTGCAATGAGTTTAACACATGGTATAACAGGATGTAGTCAAGAAGAATATACACATATGTTTAAAGGTAAAGTAGATACATACGGTCAACCTATAGATACAGAAGAATCCTGTCAATTATTCCATGGAAAACGTGAATGGATAAATAAAAGATATACATTTGATAAATCGAGAAAATATTTATTATTTTCACTATTTGGAAAAGTAATCAATATAGTCGATTGTTCAAGGGAAGAGTTAGAGAACTTTTTAGGTATAACGGAAAACATATTCGATAAACAATTATCCAGTTTTTTTGAACGAAGAATTCGTGGTACTATCACTACTGAAGATATTTTTATGTTAATAAATTGTATAAAAAAAATACACGGTATAACAAAAGCAAATATATTAGACGAATCATGTAATATTGTAAAAAGTAGTGAAAAAACAACAGTTCTTCATAAAGGTGCAGAAGTAACTGGAAATTTTCCTATTCCTAAATCTGCGGTTTTTAAATTAAGAGACGATGCAGGATATGGTGGAAAAAGAAGCAGAAAACGTTATTCTAAAAGCTCCAAAATACGATAAAGTAATTGTTTGATTTCTGTTAATTCATTCATAGTAGGTGGTTGTTTGTATTGTTTTTGATTCATTCTTTCTTCTAACCAATCGTTTCTAGCTAGGATAGATGCAGTTTCTAATTGTTTTATCCATTCATCTAAAAAAAGTTTATTTTTTTCTTCTAATAGAATATCTTGTTTATTTATTTCTTTCAATAATGTTTCAAATAAAGATTGTGTTTTTTCAACAGAAACATCTTTTTTAAAAAGATCTTTTTCAATTAACGCATCCCATAACATTCTTTTATTTTCCAAGCTATCCATATGAAAATAAAGTTTGATTGTTTTTAAGTAACAACGGTTCTTTTTTTTTAAACGTGTAAAGGACACTCAAAAAAGTATTAAAGATGATTTTTATGAACAAGTTATGATTCTTACAATAGAATTACCAGATAATTCTATTGTCAAACTTACTATTTCGGAAACAACTACATTGAAAGAAATTTCAACATTAGTCAATGTAAAAGATCCAGTTATTTTTTGTGATCGATGGAAAGGTGAACTGGGTACGTTGATTGCGATGACTCCAACCGATGATCCTATCCAAAAATTTAATACGTATAGTATTGCATTAGTAGATCGTGACCATATAAAAGAAAAGGATGTACCGAGATACTTTAATGCCATCACCAAAGGGTATTAGAACAAAATTTTAACAAACTATGCGAAGCGAACGATCACCCAAATATTGACGTTTACGAAATGTCTTTTTGTGAATATGAACTTTCTTCATACGATCCAAACGATACAATCTCCATGGTGGTTCGTCATTAGAATACGATACGCCTTTTTTTAAATATGCACGAATGGCATCATTATTTGCGCGTGTTTTACCGAATGCGTAAGGATGTACGGTACGTTTTCCTTTTTTTGCATTTTGATAATGAAATGAAACGGGATGTTTTCCTTCTATTGCCTCACACAGTTCCATATTCTAATTTATAAAAAAATAAAATGTCTTATTATGCGTTGTCCAAATGGTACAAGAAAAAATAAACAAGGTGTTTGTCAACCAAAAACAAGCAAACCTACAAAGCAAGAAACCACAGAGATAAAGAAAAGATGCCCAAATGGTACAAGAAAAAATAAACAAGGTATTTGTGAACCAAAGAATCTTATGGAAAGTGATACAAAATCTACCCCACGTACAAATTATTTTTGTAAATATTTCAAAAAACAAGTTACAATGAGTAAAAATAATTTATTTCAAATTCACTTTGATTCGCCCGATCAATTTAAAAATTATGTAAATTTAAGTAATAATCCAACATTAGATTGTGGATATCAAACTTTATTTGCATTAGGTTTAATAGAAGTAGACCATGCTAAAAAAAGTTCTGAAGAAGTGAATACAAAAGGTAAATTAGGTATTTCTACTAATGACTTAAAAATTTTTTTTCGTACAAATTTTGGTTTTACATCTAGTGAAAGTATAGAAACTCGCGATAGTTTAAATGCAAAAATTTTTTTACAAGATAAATTAGAAAATAATTATGCAACTATACTTTTGTTTAAATTTGAAAAATTCAATCATTATGTTGTTTGTTACAAATATAAAAATAAAATTTATTTTTATGATCCACAAAAAAATAGATATGTAAACATAAATGAAAAAACAATATTTATTTATTTCAAAGTCAAAGTAAATGAATCTAAAGTATTTCAACCTATACAAAAATCTATACCTTTTATTGGATAAAATTCTAGTGAATACGATTACAAAAAACATTGATCAAAATCTTATTTACTACCGAAAGTGACACGTAGATTTACTTCCAGGTACAGTTTGTAATAGGATGTTTTGTCACTTTCATATTCTAAGATTACATTTTTGTTATATCATAAAAACTCATTGTAGTTGTTAGACGTGGTCGAACATGATGTACTGCATCTAAAAAAGTTTGTGTTCGATAATGTTGTTCTATGAAATCAACATAGGGTTCAGATGAAGTCAATGTAAATGATGGCATCACTAAAAGATGGGTTGAAATAAAATCATGATACATAAGAATAGCTGTAATGACGACATAAGCTAATACATTTGTATTTTCTTTGTAATTGCATGGTTCTTGTATTTTATCATAAGTAAGTTCCATGTGATGTAAGACATTTACCATGTGCCTCAATGCATATTTTTTTTCATGATAAAGTAATGTTTCTAAAGGAAGATGTTTGCATACTGAAATCATACAACAATTCAATGTTCTGGCCCACACTTCACAATAAGATTCATAAAGGTTAATATTGGAATCTACCGGAAACAAAGATAATATACGTTTTTGAACGGAAGAATCAAATAAAACGTGTTCAAAATGAAAAAAGTGAAAACATTCATGAATGAATACCTTGAACCATTCTTCTTTTCGGTACACTACAATTTTATTAGAAGAATAACCTGTATTTACGTTCGATGGACCAAATATACGATTTTTTGGGTAAAATTTTTTCGCAGACGTTAATAAAAGATCCGCGACTAATGGTTTCGTTGGTTGTAATAACCATAACAAACGATCTATGTATGAAAAATAATCATTTGTATTTTCAGTGGTGTAATAAAAAGTAACTTTATGAGGACCAAAACAGTATTCCGTACAACGGTTTAATTCTGAAAAATTTATTTCAGGAGGACAATCATACTGTAGTTTACCAATAGTTCGTGGATATGATTTTACAGTAGATGGTTTATAGGATTGAAGACGTTTTAAAATTTCATTCATTTAGTAATACGATATAAAATGAATTCAATAAATAATAGTAATGTCTTATCAATCCCTTTATATTGGATATGCACCCGTTTCTTGTACCACAGAAAGAATCAAAAAAGAATTTGATTCCTTCTTACAATGTAATATTGTATCTAGAGTAGACGAACGTATAAAAACGGACATGAAAGGTCATGAATACAAAATATTTTTTATTCATTTTGATTGGGTAAATCCACCTTTGAAACAATTATTTGAAGAAATTGGAAAAAATCAACAAGCACGCGTGAAACGATGGACAGTAAAATTTAATACGAGGTTACGTGATACACCTATTCATTATACGCCTTTGGAAACAAAAGGGGATGAGTATTGGATATCGTTAGCAAATACATTTATAAATTAAACATTCCTATATATCCATACAACGAAATATCATTTTATGATTCAATCCAGGATAATTTTTTGGATTCAATTGTATGATATAATTTACAATTGGATGCATTTTTTTCATCGTAGTGACCAAAATATATAAATTTTCTATGTATTCGTTCATAATTTCTTTTTTATCGAATGGTAATGTCTTTTCAATACATTCTACTAATAATTCCATTGTTTTATCATAACATGTCATAGACACAGAACCATTTTGAACACAATGTACTAAAAACAAGCTGAAAGCTCTACGTTCATCATTTTCTTTCTTCAAACGACAATATTCATCATATTCATCCGGTGAACATGTTCGAATTTGTGTAAAAGATTCAACATAAAGTATGTATTGTGTTTGAAATACTTCTTGAAAACATTGCCATTTTTGAAAATTATGAAATAATCCTGCATATATCTTTGAATAAAATACTTGTTTACATAATGTTTGAAAAAAAACAGGGGCAAATGAAGGTATTTCTTCAATATGCTCTTCTAAGATAGAACAAATAAGTTTACTTTTTTCATCTTTATTTTCTTCAGTCATTTTATTCAATTCGCGTAAACAATCTTTAATATTTGTAGTTTCTTGTACCATAGTAAAAGGTAATTCAGTACCTAATTGTTTACAAAGTGTATTTATTTTTTGTTTCACTTCTATAGGTAAATGATAAGTGGATGTTCGGTGAATGTCCGAAAATTGAGACAATGTATACATATATCTAGTTGAGTCAACAGTTTTAAATTAAAACTTAAATAGTATACTTGTTTTTTACATATGAAAGAATGGGATTCTTTTGGATTAGATCCAATGATATTACGTGGTATTTATGCAAATGGGTTTGAATTTCCAAGTCCAATACAAGAAAAAGCCATACCGATTCTATTAAAAGGTGGAGACGTCATTGCCCAAGCACAATCCGGAACTGGAAAAACCGGTGCATTTTGTATCTCTGCATTACAACTTTGTGATGCTACAAAGGGGCAACAAATATTAATTTTGTCTCCTACAAGAGAATTGGCATCACAAACGTATGATGTGTTTCAAAAATTAGCCATGTTTACAAAAATAAAGACACAATTATTAATTGGTGGATCATCCGTCGATCAAGATATTCAAGACATGCGTAAGCAACCACATGTTGTGATTGGATGTCCTGGACGTGTGGTAGATTTTTTATCACGTCGTGTATTGTCTTCTGACATTACGATAATCATATTAGATGAAGCAGATGAAATACTTTCACAAGGATTTCAACCACAGTTACAAAAAATTTTCACATCCATGCAAATGATCCAACAAGTCATCTTATTTAGTGCAACGATACCAGAATCTTTGAAAGAGATTACTTCTAAAATCATGAGAAATCCTGAAGAAATTTTAGTAAAATCAGAAATGCTTACTTTGGAAGGTATTTCCCAATTTTATGTTTCTTTTGAAAATGACAATGAAAAATTAGAAGCGTTACAAGATCTTTTTGAAAGTATATCCGTTTCTCAATGTATGATTTATTGCAATTCCGTAAAACGTGTGAGTAGTTTATACACTGCAATGAAAGATGCAGGTTATCCTGTATGTTGTATCCATAGTGACATGGATAAAGTAGAACGCAAACAAATGTATCAAGAATTTAAACAAGGGAAACATCGTGTATTGATTTCGTCCAATGTGATGGCGCGTGGTATTGATATTCAACAAATAAGTGTTGTCATCAACTTTGATTTACCAAGGTGTGTACATACGTATTTGCATCGCATTGGACGTTCAGGACGATGGGGACGGAAAGGCTTGGGTATTAATTTCATTACAAAGTATGATAAAGAAATGATGACGACGATAGAACAACATTATCAAACAGAAATTAAAGAATTACCTAATTCTTTTCAAAATTTATTGTAATGAAAATCTAGAACTTAGGAACAAATAAACTATCATACTATGAAATTAATCGCACATAGAGGAAATTTAGATGGACCTTCTAAAGAAGAAAATAAACCAGAATATATTGAAAAATCAATATCATTAGGATATGACTGCGAAATTGATGTAAGATATATTGATGAAACACTTTATCTTGGACACGATACACCCGACTATGAAATCGATTTACATTTTTTATTACTTCATAATAAAAAATTATGGATTCATTGTAAAAATCTACAGGCATTAGATTATTTACTTCCATTGGATTTGAATTTATTCTGGCATCAAGAAGATAACTATACATTAACAAGTAAAGGATATATATGGTGTTATCCTGGTATGAATACAACAAAACGTAGTATTATTGTAATGCCTGAATGGAATAATTTTTCTATTACAGAATCACATGGAATTTGTAGTGATTATATTCACAAATTAGAAATTCTAATTAAATAATAATTTTGTCTCCGATTACACATGGTATTTTTATAGTCTAGAACAATATTCTAAAAAAATAGCATGGTAAACATTTTTTTTTCTATAATAAGTACATTTAAAATCATTTTTTCCTTTGGATTAACATCTTCATACGGAAGAGGTTGTAAAGTAAAAAATGTTAAAAATTGTACTATTATTTTAGATTAAACTCTTTTCGTGTATCGTTTACGACAGTAAAAACGCTTGGGACCACCTGTAACCATACAACTGTCACTTTCACATTCGTCAACTCTGCGTCCACGACAAGTACGTTTTCCTAAACGTTTTCTGCAATACGATTTACGTTTGGATGTTTGTTTTGTTAAATAACAGGTTGGATCTTCTAAACAACTCTGGTTTCCTTTACAAGACATATATTATATAAATATTTTATTCGTGAATTGTATTAATATCTACATCCATGAATTTTAATCATGCAACTTGCTATATCAAAAGTATTTATATTTTTCAAAATGAAATATAATCCAAAATTTCTTTCATAAAAACAAGATCCATCTTTATCAATTGGTGGAATAGTTAGTGTATTGAATATATCTTTCATAACATCATTGCTAACTATAAACATAGATCCATATGCCAATGTAAAATTTGTGTCTATTAGTTGTTCATAATTTAAATTAGACAATTTCAAATTTTCAATACCTTTTTCTTTTATTGTTATATGTGATATATAACCAGTATTATTATGCCATATTAATGCAACTTTATTATTTACGCATTGTAAATCAATCTGAGATGTTATTATCATTGAATCATGTATAGTAAAATATATATCATAATTAGGATATAATTCTAATCCATATTTCCAGGCTCCATATTCATAATTTTTGTTTTTTGCATAGTGTATTTCTACATCAGGATAATGTGCATTTATTTTTTCATAATTACTTACATCGTCACTATCACTATCAATTACACATATTTTATATTTTAATAAATCTTCTTTTATTTGTATTTTATATAATGCCTCAATACATTCAAATAAAAATGGATTAGGTGATTTAGAAGAAACAATAATTAATATCATAATTTTAATTATTTATTTAAATATCAAAATCTAATTTATTGTCGACCACAACATAAATTATTTCAGCATTTTTATATTTTTTGTATATAATTCCTTGATATTTGTTTGGTATTATACTACTTAAATTAAAATAATCATTTTTGTAATGTTCACCATTAACAACTACTATTATTTTTTCACACAAATCAGATATATAAACATAATTTTTAAAAAAAGTACTTCCATAATTTATTATTAAACATTTACATTTATATATTGAATTGATCAATTCAATTTCATTCATCGGTAACAGTCTAGTAATATCATATTTATTACAAAAATTTTCTACAACATCATTGTCAAAAATTCCATTATTACTTATATTAGTCAATGAAGTGTTACTTTTTAAAATACAAAATTTTGTTTTTTCCTCTACTTTATCATTCACAATATATTTTTTTATAAATTCATTTACCATATTTTCTAAATTTCCATTAAATACATGATGTTGATTCTCTATATATGTAACCGATTTGAATCTATATTTGACATTTTTTTCTAAAAAAATGATTTTATTTTTTATAATACCCAAATTACATAAATGATTTATAATTGATAACATACCATAATCACAATCTTTATATAAAATAATATCTAAATTTTTATATAATTCAATATTATTCAGATAAGTAATTAATGTATAATAAAATCCACTATATCCGTGAACAGTCCCTTTACTAAATGTAGTCATGAGTTGTATAACATCATCGTATTGTATCATATCTTCATTTAATTGATTACTAATAGTATTGTATTGATTTACAAAAAAATCATAATAATAATTTGGATAATTGTAGTTGATAAGATATAACCATTCATCAGAATATTTATTAAATGTTTTGTCAGAATTAATAGACAAGATTGAAATCCAAAATTCAAATTCTTGAATATACATTGTACAATTTTTACATATCAATTGATCATTGCTATAATCATATAAATTATGAATGTTCATATATTATAATAAAATATAATATTATTATTATATGATAACAATTCTTCTTTTATTTCATTTTGATGTTTAGAAGAACAAATTAAAATAATATTTTTTGTTTGAATTACATTTTTTTCAAATATTTTTAAATTTGTTCCAGACAAACGTTTATTTATTTTAAATGTATCGCCGTCTAAAAAACCTATTGCATTTTTTTTTGTATTTTCATTCAAATAAAAATATACAAATTGTCCATAAAAACCAGATGGACATATGTAAAATGGTACATCGATATTTATATCTTGTATCATTTTGATACTCTTTTTATAAAATTTTTGTTGATGTATTGGCAAATTTATATTTTTATATGAACCTATAGTTGTGAATTCTTTTTTGAAATAATAAAATATAGAATTATTACTATAATTTTCTATTTTTTTGAGTGAAAATCCATAAGTATTAAATAAAAAAACAATGTATTGTGTATTTATGTAAAATGTATGTAAAATATTCAAATTATTCAAATCACCTTGATTCGTTAAATTATCCATATCAGGAATAGAAATAAAAATATTTTCTACAGGTGTTCTTCTTATTTTGTCTAAAAAGTCTCTTGGAGAATACAAATGCTCAAATACATGAGACATAATAACAGTTTTTTTATTATACTGATAGAATTCACAATTACCTGTTATATATTTTACATTATCTATTTTTGGATAATGTTCAGCTGAATATTCTAATATTTCGTATTGTATTGATTTATTACATTCTTTATATTTCGAAATAATTCGTTTAGCTAAATTTCCATAAGATCCACCTATTTCAAATAATTCTTCTTCATAATCAATATTGTTTATGATAAAATTACAAAATAAATCATGATGTTTTTTTAAAATTGGACCATCAAATATTTGTAGTGGCTGTGAATAGATTTCACTCTGTAGAAATAAATTTTTTAGTTGAACACAACCACAATCAGTACAAGATACAAAATTTAATAACTTTATTTCATCTTCTTCAAAATCAGTAGTACTTACAATATTTATAGTATTATATATACTAAAAATATCCACGAAATCAGTTTGATTACAAATAACACATTTTGTTCTTTCCATAAAATTTAATTTAAATTATATTTTTTTTCTTTACACATTAAATTTTAATAATAATTAATGTAGGTGCCTTAACATTCGAACATATCAAACTGTATTGATTGGGAATTTCTTTCAAAAATTTATCTACACCATTCGATTCATCCCATTTATGATGTCCATATTCGTCTAAAATAATTTGACCACCTGTTATTACTTTGTTCCATAAATTACAAAGTACATTATAAGTAGGTTCTCCTACATCCATGTCCAAATATAAAATTTTTATTCTTGCACCAGGATTATTGTCATTAAATTCTTTGCTAGTTAATGAAGCATCTCCTTTTATTAAAATAGTAGAATTTTTAAGAATAGCATCACATTTTTTCAAAATAATATTTATATCTAAATCATTCGAATCTACTCTAGTTAATACTTGATTCATCAATGTTATATTTTTATTATCAGTTAGAGAATTCATTGTATCTGATGAATTAAAAAAATCAAATCCTATAATTTTTGTAGAAGAATTTGGTTCATATATTTTTTTAAGTTGTAACCATAATGCTAATGATGCACCTTTAAATACACCAAATTCTAATATATCACCATATAAATGTTTACTATTATTATAAATATTTATTTTTGTAAATAATTTTTGTATTACCATATCATTATTATCAAACATTAACGTATTGAATGCATCATATAATGTTTGATTGGGTTGGTCAATATAGCTATATATAGTATCCATACTATAAAATTTATAATATTTATTTATTTATAACTTATTCTATAATACCCCATTTTTTTATTGCTTCCTCATATTCAATGCCAAATGTTTTATCAATTGCTTGTTTCATTGCAATAACGCCATTTTTTGTTCCTCCAGGATGACCATGTATGGCTCCACCACAATTGGCCATAAAATTATTACCAAAACGTTTTACAATTGCATTTACAATACCTGGATGCATACCACAACTTAACGCTGGTATTACATTGTAATGATGTAATATATCCATTATTTTTTTCAATTCTTCTTCATCATCATTCATATAACCACCCCACATACCAGCATGAATAAAATCAACCCCACTCATTCCTGCAATTTGACAAACTACTTTCCAATCAATGTGATAATCGTGTGATATATTAGTTAATATTTTATCTCCACTCTTTTGAAAATGAATAAAAAATTCTCTCTCAAATGTTTCTGTTAACTTTCTAATAGATAAATAAGACCCCATGCCACACCAAAAATTAATGTGAACAGCATTTCCTCCTAATTCATAAATTTTTTTGACACGATCTAATAAGTAAGGTGCATCTGCATTTATACAAACTGCATACACAACGGGCGTATGTCCTTCACTTACACGCTTATTTAAATAATTCATAATCAATGGTACTCTTTCTTCTATTCTACAGAATGATGGGTTAGATAATATTTCATCTTCTTTAATAAAATTTACACCACCTTCAACCATTTCTTTTACCATGGCTAATAAAATATCTGGAGATATACCAGTTTTTGGTTTGACAATTCCACCAAGTAACGGTTTATCAAATGTATTTGTATATTTTCTTACACCATCAATACCTTGTTTTGGTTTTTTAAAATAGGTATTTACTATTTTTTCTGGAAACTCTAATTTCAATAAATGACATTTTTTTATAGTATCAATATCCATTTGTCCTCCCATAAATTGACAAAGTAAATGGCTTATACTATCTTCTTCCCAATTTGTATTTATGATCGGAAAAGCTATTTCTACGATGCCAGATTTAGTCTGTAAATGACTTTTATCAGTTAAAATTTTACAAGAATAATTAATAAATAAATCATCTGTTTCCCATTCATTTCTAACATTCGGATTACCAACACTTTGTCCAATTGCTAATTCCCATGAAGCTTTTTCTAAAGAATCTTTAGATTCTAAAAAATAAGTTGCAATAACATATTCATTTTTATCAATATTTGATTGAAATACTAAATGAGACATATTTTTTATTATAAAATAATATTTATTATTAAACTTAAAAATCTTATGTTTGAATTTTATTATATCATTACATAAACCATAACAATTATAAACTATTCTTTTATTTACATATTGTTAAAGTTTTTCCTAGTTTTATAGTTACATAATAATCTTATCATTGTTAGATGGTTTATTTTTGAATACAACAAATATACAATCTTCTAAATATTCGTAAATTGAAGGTACATTTGGATGAAATACAAAGATATCATTTTTTTCAATTATTTTGTTGTTAATTTTCATTTTTCCTTCAATCAATACATTAATTTCAATACATTTTTCATGATAATGAAAATCGTGAATACCTACACCTTTTTGTTTATTCATAACAGCTAATTCAACACCAGAATTTTTTAATATAGATGGTTCAAAATTACCTATAATCCATCCATTTAAAAATTGTTCTAATTTAAATATTTCAATATTTAAACCTTTATAATTTAGGTAATCATATACTTGTTCTGGTGTTCCAATTGACAAATATTTTTCATGTTCTCCTAATTTATAACATGTTACTTTAATATTATCTTCAATTAATATATTGTACGATAATGAAATATAAAATTCATTTTTAGATCTTATATCTCTATTTATCAATTTATTACCACTTTCAACAAAATATTTTCCTTTTTTCCAATAATGTATTCCAACTAGTGCATGATTTGAAATTACTTCTTTTTCAGTTAATCTAATGCCAATATTATTTTCATCTAATTCAATATAACTAAATTTATCAGTATTTGCATCTACTACTATAACATCTGCATCCGTATTTGTTTCTTTTAAATATTCAATGTATTTATCTTTATTCCATTCAAAAATTTGATCAGAATTTGTTATAATCAATGGTTCTTCATTATTTATATATTTTTCAGCGACAAGTGCTGATTCAACCGCTCCTCTTGTCAAAGATGGAACCGTTTCAATAATACAACTTGGTTTTATACCTTTTAAATGGTCATGTAAAATTGAAAAATGTTCTTCCAAAATAACAAAAATAAATTGTGTTTCTATAGTTTTAAAATCTACAGAATCGATAGACCATTCAATAAATGTTTTTCCATTAAGTGGAATCAATGGTTTAATATTTTTGAAACCTTCTTTTGAAAATCTACTACCTAAACCTGCCATGGGTATTAACACATTTATTTTATTCATAGATGTTTTGATTATTTTATTAAAATAAAAATAACTTAATACATTCTTACAGATTTAAAGATTTCCATGATGTAGATATTAATGAATGTACTTACATTAAAAACTGTACAAATATCACCATTTCGGACTTTAATGACGGCCTTAAAAGATATTTTAATGGAATCGAACATTACCTTTCAACCGGATGGTATGCGAATCATCAACATGGATAAATCACATACCATTCTAGTTCATCTTTTTTTACGGGCAGAAAATTTTGAATTCTATGAATGTAAAAAAGAAAAAATTATTATTGGTGTCAATATGTTTCACTTGTTCAAGTTGATCAATTCCATTGATAACGATGATACATTGACCATGTATATTGAACAATCAGATTATAATGATGGTATTGTTACACATTTATGTCTTCGTTTTGAAAATGGAGACATTAAGCAGTGTAAAACACAAAAACTCAAATTGATTGAACCAGATACAGAAGAATTGGAAGTGCCCAGTGTTTCTTTTTCTTCTGTCATTAATTTACCATCTTCCGATTTTCAAAAAATTGTACGCGATCTTCTTTGTATCTCTGAAAAGATTGAAATTAAATCTGTTGGAAATGAACTTATTTTTCGTTGTAAAGGAACATTTGCAGTTGCAGAAGTAAGACGCGCTGAATCAGATGGAAGTATGGAATTTATCAAACAAGATTCTAAGAAAATTATTCAAGGAAATTTTAGTTTGAAAAATTTAGGTTATTTTATAAAATGTACCAATTTGTGTAGTCAAATTGAAATGTTTTTAGAAAATGATTTGCCTTTAGTAGTGAAATATTCCGTTGCTTCATTGGGAGACATTAAACTTTGTTTAGCGCCGTTGCCGGATACTTGAACGCTTACGTCTCATTCTTTTGGTTCGTTTTGTTTTACGGCCTCCTGCTTGAATAGGTGCTGGAGTATTCATGTCACTAGAAACCATACTTGCTTCAGTAGCAAGTGGATTTGCAAACCCGGGTTTTACAGATCCTAAAGCATTGGTAGCAGATGCTTTCGCACTTTCCATCTTTTCTTTCGCACTTTCCATCGTTTTGTTCAAAAAATCAACCATAGCATTCCCACCTCTTTTCGTTTGTCTTTTCCTATACATATATTTTCACAAGATTTTAATGTTTTTTGAAAATGCATCCATTGGGTTTCAACAAATTTATTTTAGAAGCATCTTGAAATGTACATGTGGACATCCACACTTTCAAAATACAAAAATTCTTTTTAGGAGAAATAGAAATACCATTGATTGTATCTTGAAACCCTTTTTCTTTAGATAATGTTTTACCAATCATACTATAGGACGTATTACGCCAACAATCACCGATTGATTGTGTAATTTTATAGGAAAAACACCCACCTTGTTTGTTCGCAGGATCTTCCCAGACAGGATTTATTTTTTCTTTCATCAAAAAAAACATACAAGTAGATAATAAAGTATCTGGTAACGTATGAATAAGTGCGGTTAACTCTTCTACATACGTTACAGTCATGATGGAAATATAACTATTCATAGACCAATCTGTATCATGTGGTAAATGGGCCCATAATACCCATTTTTCAGATAATGGATGCATGTATATGTTTACGAAACTAATTTTATATCATTTTTCAATTCATTGTTTACAAAAATCGCACAACCTTGATGTAATGTAACGTTATCATCTACGATAGACCATTGACCTTGTCCATGTTTTATATATAAATAATGTTTACATAACCATGAAATAAAAACATCTCCTAATTCATTGCCTTGAATTAAGAAAGAATATGAAGGTAAAACATAGCATTGATTATTTATAGTAATGGATAATCCTAACACATGATATGGATGTTTGATTTCATAAGAATTTCCTGGTTTTAAAAAATGATATTGCATACCTTTGTTTGTTTTATGCATATGCAAAATATATTCAAAAGGTGAATCATCATATATATTTTTTTGATTACCTTCTTTTGTAATTTTGTAATATTGATCATTATACCACCAATTTTTAAGCCATTGCATGCTAATTTATTGTAATATTTATTTAAACCATAATCAAGGAATTACAGAAATAATATTGAAGTAATTTATGAGTAGTAGTAGTAAATTACACGGAACTTTTTCGAGACAAATGGTAAATCGTACCGACGATAAATGGAGAACTATTTCACAATGGATAATAAATTTTTTTTACAACAAATTGAATACTTTGAAAACACCATCTATATTAACAGATACATTGTATTATACTGTCAATAATACAGAACAACTTAGTTTTACATATACAGTTGGTAACAGTCCATATTCAGGTATTACAACTACATATATGACAAATAAAAAATATGAGATAGATTCATCTACATTGATTACATTTATTGGGTATAGAATTGTTCCTGTAAATGGTAATATTTCAACATCATTGTACAATGAAACCATTACATTACAAAATAGAAACGGTATGTTATCTGCTGTAGCAACTTATACAGATAGTGGTGATTCTTTTGCAACAAACAAAATATCACAAACTTACATGGTTTTAAATGGTACAGACAAATACGCTTATGCAAAAACAATTACCATATTTTTCAACAATGAAAATGGTACAAGAATAATAAATGTATATAGTTATCAATAATCCGTATAAAACGTTTCTATTTTATTTTATATGGATAAATTTGTGGATTATCTTTCTTATACAGGTGAACTTAGACCAGAAGTAACAAACTTAACCTTTCCTTCTTTAGAACAATTCAAACCATTGATTATATATGGTCCTTCTGGTGTTGGTAAATATACTCAAATGCTTCACATTGTAAAAAAATATAGTTCTAGTCAATTGAAACATGAAAAAAAAATATTGATCAATACATCTTCTCCTTTTTATATTAAAATTAGTGATATTCATTATGAAGTAGATATGGAACTGTTAGGATGTAATTCAAAATTATTATGGGATGATATTTACAATCATATTGTAGAAATTATTCAAAATAAATATATAGATAAACATTGTATTATTGTTTGTAAGAATTTACACAAAATAAATCATGAATTATTAGAAATTTTTTATAGTTATATGCAAGGATCTGTAAAATATATTTTTTTATCAGAATCTATTTCTTTTTTACCAGAAACATTATTATCAAAATGTAAAATACTTTCTATTCCACGACCTTCTATGGAATTATACGAAAAGTTCAATATAAAACCAACTTCCAATTTAAAATCAACCGTAGAAATAGATTCAAATAAACCACTTTTTCAAAAAATACGTAATTCTTTAGATACATGTACCATGTCAGAACTTCGTGAAGATTTGTATTCTATACTTATTTTTGATTTGGGTGTAGAATCATTTGTGTATTATTTGATTACAACTATTCCTGCAACACCTTTACAAAAATGTGCTATGGTAAAAGAAAGTATTCTTTTTTTACAATATTTTAATAATAATTATCGTCCAATTTATCATTTAGAAAA
>Ga0164296_1000596_pt1 | contig 42020 bp, 33 predicted proteins | sample GEODES057metaG_FD_113533 | JGI IMG/M metagenome (GOLD analysis project Ga0164296, IMG submission 113533) | Dystrophic lake water microbial communities from Trout Bog Lake, Wisconsin, USA - GEODES057 metaG | ecosystem: Environmental > Aquatic > Freshwater > Lake | place: USA: Trout Bog Lake...
CCTTCTTGGCAACCTTCTTGGCAGCGGTCTTGCGAGCCGGAGCCTTCTTGGCAACCTTCTTGGCAGCGGTCTTGCGAGCCGGAGCCTTCTTCGCCACAGCCTTGCGGGCTGGGGCCTTCTTCTTAGCGGCAGTAGCCACTTGGAGCACCTCCTGATATCAGTGTCTGCGGGAGATCACGCTGCGTGGTGCGGTCATCCTCGACTCACACCACACTTGATCATCCACCCACAGTTGTGTGCTCCCCTTCGTCATGATCGCCAGCCTCACAGCTGTCGACTCGAACAAAATGGAACACGGCCGAACGCAGAAGAAGACGCAAGGGACAAACTGCTCGACGACACGCGTTGAAACAAACGATTGTGTTTTGTGTTCTCTGCGCGACTGCTCGACAACTTGTCCATGCTCGCCACCTTTGCACTTGGCTACCCACTATGACAGTCGAAGAAATGCGCGATTGCAAGTATTTGATACTTCGCGCGCGCGTCGCGACCGATGTGTGCATGACTGCGTCACGCGAAAGCAACACTGTTTCTTTTTCCGCGAATGCAACATCACGCGGCGTTTTGCTCGGACGCGCACAACACGAATGGATCTGGTCTGGGCACGAACGAAGCACACTTGTTTTGGGACCAACACGAAGTGGCAAAACAACAAGTGTCATCGTGCCCAACCTGCTTTGCGCGACGCACGGCGTGGTCAGCACCTCAACCAAACCAGATGTGATGAATCTCACTGCGACAAGTCGCTCTCGAGCCGGAAGCACGTTGCTCTTTGACCCCACCGGGCTTACTTCCCCTGCCCCCGGAGTCAGTCGAATTGGCTGGAGTCCGCTCGGAGGGGCCCGGCAATGGGATGGCGCACTTGCGATGAGTGCAGGGATGGTTGCCGCTGCGCAGCGTAAAACGGTGCAGTCGGGACCTGCCGATCACTGGAGCGAACGAGCAAGTTCCCTTCTCTCATGCTTGCTTCACGCTGCTGCTCTCACTCAAGAGCCGATCGCCACCGTCGTTCGCTGGGCTGACACTCACCAAGGTCACGACGCTCTTGATCGCCTTGAGAGTATGGCGGGTCCGCATCATCCCTCCACATCGTTGCTTGTTGGAATTCTCGCCACGGACTCCAGAGAACAGTCAGGCATTTGGTCGACAACCTCCGGCGTCCTCGGCGCCTATCGTTCCCTTGGGGCGCTCGATGCTGCCGCACGTGAGCAACTCGATCCTGAAGAGTTTGTCGCCGGCGCACACACCTTGTATGTCTGCGCAACAGGCAGACAGCAGGCGCTCTTGGCGCCTCTTGTCGTTGGCCTCATGAGCGAAATCCAATCTGCGGCCTACAAACGAAACCGTTCCGACGCACCCGTTCTTTTTGCCCTCGACGAACTCGCCAACATCGCCCCTCTTCCGGACTTGCCTCAGCTCGTGAGTGAAGGAGGAGGTCAGGGAGTCATCACTCTTGCCAGTTTGCAAGATCTTTCCCAAGCCCGTGCGAGGTGGGGCCAAGTAGCCGAAGGATTTCTCTCGTTGTTTTCCACCACGATGGTGCTTGGCGGCGTTGCAGATGCAACAACCCTCCGCCATCTCAGTGCGCTGTCAGGACATCACGAGGTCGCACGGACTTCATTGAGCACAGCGCAGAATGGCAGTCAGAGGCGTTCTTGGTCGCTTTCTCGAAGTCATCAACGTGAAGAACGACTCTCTGTGCAAAACATTGCCTCTGGCCAGCCCGGCAAAGCACTCGTCCTCGATGCCTCGAACAGACTTGGCTACGTTTCCTTGACCACGTCCTATCGCGATGAGCCCTGGCGATCGCTCACCGACCGAGATCGTCAACGCGACCTCGGTCGCGCCCGATGAGAGTCCTCGATGACAAACTCCGCGTCAGTTCATCTGCTCGCACGTGCCAGGCAGCTAATTTTCCTCGCTCCGTGGGCCGAGCTCCGAGTCGACGCACAAGGGAAGAGGCCGGTATGACGTCGCCGTGGGCCAGCCGTTCCTCGTATGCCCCTCGGCCCAGTGGTTGGCGGAGGCGTTTCACGACGTCAGCAACGACAGCACTCGTGACTCCGGCTCCTGCCGCATTTGCATATGCCGCCACGACCTCTCGCGCTCGGGGAGACGACATCGAAAGGTCGCTTGCAAAACGAAATTCGTCGATGTGGTCGCGCGAGACCTCATGTCGTTCACGATTCTCGATGAGGGGGGCACGACGTTGACGCTCTTCCCAAAGCTCTCGCAGCTCGGCTCGGGAGCGACCGAGCGGTTTGGCAGGCACGGCTCTCGAGTGTTGTCGCACGTCAGCCGAGCGACCACTCAACGCCAGAATGGCGGCATCGCTCACCCCTGAGAGGTGCTCTCTGCCGCCTGCATCTCGCTGCCATCGGACGCCTAGTGAGCGCGTGAGCTCACTCCTGAGCGTCGATCGATAGAGCGCATCGGCTGCCGAGAGATGAAGCCAGAGTGGTCGACTCTCCAGAGATCGAAAGCGACCATCTATTCCCTGAGCAAGATTTGCAATGACAAGATGCGAATGAAGATGCGGATCCCCCGACCGGCTCACGCCGTGACAGAAATGCGCTGCGCTGAGGCCGACCACTGGGAGCGATATCCGATCACCCTGCTCTGTGCGAGAACTACTTGCGGCGCGCACTTCGAGATAGTCGAGCGCAGCCGTGACGCCTCCTTGATGAGCATGCAGGGTCGCTCGTGCCACATCCTCATCAACAGAGGCAAAAAGGATGCTGACTGGTTTTGGTGCCGCAATGATGAGGTCGTAGGCACTACGGCGCCGACGAAGTGGTGCAGAAAGCGTCGACCCCTCAGGTTGTCCTCTCAAGAGTGCACCAAACGATGTGGCCTGCACGTCCCCGAAGAGTCCGAGGTGCCCCGCCCCACGACCCTGCCAAAATCGAGGGCCGTAGCTGCCGAGCAAATCACCGACCTCACGTGCTGGATCATTGAGAAAATATGCACCGGTGGCATCAGACACTGCACGCAAGCGAATCATGGCAGCGTCTCCATGGCTCACACGGTCGGTCGATACCTCCGCAGCACGCGTTCAGCTGCCGTGCCAGCAACATTCAGTTGCGACGCCGGGGCGATGACCACGGCATCCGGTCCCGCTTGCAACAGGACGCGCTCAAACCACGCAGGCCCTGTCACTGAAACGGCGATGGTGGTCGTTCCGTCACTTTCGCTCCGTTGGGCAAGGATGGGAATCGAATCGGCCATCCAGGCAGCGCCGCGTCCGACACGAACGAATGTTGCCTCGGCATCAGCGGCAGGGATAAATGACGTTGGAACAACGTCATTGAGAGAATGCTCTTGCTCTCGCGCACCGACGTCCCGAACCGAAGCGATTTGATCGATCCGAAAAGTCCTGAGTGCTTCGGCTCTGTAACACCATGCCTCCACGTACCATCGGCCTTCAACGGAGACCACACGAAGCGGATCGATCTTCCGTGTCGTCAGTTCGTCCGTCGACGTCGAGAGATAGTCAATCTCTAAGGTGTGCAAATTTTCGAGAGCATCACTCACTGGCGCCAAATACACAGGCTGATCGAGAGCAACTTCAACTGCCTTTCGTTCTCCGAGAGCAGCTTCGAGTTTGTCAACTGCTGTGGCGAGAGGACCTGCCGCATCTGCTCCGGGCATTGCCAAGATGGTGCGAGCTGCTGCTGCGACGGCAATGCCCTCTGCTGGCGTAAATTGTCGCGGGCGGTCCATTTCAGGAAGTCGCGCAGTGACCATGTCGGCATCAACGATGATGTCCATCAGTTCCCCTGGCGAGAACGGCGGTCTCCCGCAACATGCGGCAAGTTCGAGTTCATTGATGACTTCTTCTTCAGTCATACCAAATCGTTGCGCCACCGCAGCAGTTGGCACTGTTCCTTCGCTCGCAAGCCACTCAAGGATGGCAAGGAGCCGACGAAGGCGTCGTTGGGTAGGCGGGACTGATTTCGCTTGTTCTCCTGCATCGGGCGACACGGAGTTGAGGTCTGCCAGAGAAATCGTCTCGGGAGCAAGCTGTGCGGCAGCGCGAATTTTTTCGAGCCACGAGACGAGATCATTGCGGAATGATTCCGGCTCAAGCACCTCGACGTGATCAAGGAACGAAAGCACCCACGAACGCGCTGCGTCTTCCCATCCAACGGACACGTCGAGCACCACACTGCCGTCGCCTCGTCGCTCAACGACTGCTTGTTCACCCACCTCCGCAATAAGACGCCACGCGTACAGCGAATCCACCAGCAATCGCACGAGGGTTGCTGGAGTAGAGGACTCGTCCGTTACCCACGGCTCGTCAGGAGCATCAAGTGAGACCACTTTCTCGCCATCGAGTTGTCCACTTCCTGCAGCCCCAAGGGCTATCTCACCTTCAATCCGATCAACTCGGAAGGTGCGGCCTGCACCTCGCTCCTTAGACCAGCCCGAGAGATACCAGTGACCGCCCGAGAAGCGAAGCCGGGCGGGGAAGACCACCCTGTTCTCGCCTCGATAGGTAAACCGAAGTTCGGCTGACGTTGAAATCGCTTGGAAAATTCGGTCGAGACCCCTGACGGCACCAAGCGTCGCAATCGGCTGTACATCTGAAAGTTCGACCACCCCGAGTTTCCTCAACGCATCGCCGCCACTATCGTCAGCCAAATGAACACCGGCGACGGCAAGGTGGAGTGCAGACTGCTCCTCAGGCGTCAGCGCGAGTTCAGGCAGGAAAAAAGTCCTCGGATCGATTCGATACCCGTATTGTTCCGCTCCCTCGATCGGGACGGATTCAACAATGATTCCCTCTTCTCGCAAGAGTCGCTTGTCGCGCTCAAATGCCATTCGTCTGGCTTCGCCTGGCTCAGACGGATAGCCAGGGATTTCTTCTGCCAAGGTATTGAGCGGGATGGGTTGCCTCGCTTCAAGCAAGACCAAGATCAGGTCAGTCAGGCGTTCAAGTTTCTGGTCGTCGCGTGCCACACAAAGGAGACTACGCCGTGACGTTCTCCTGGGCTGACCCCACCTTCCATCTCGCCCCTCTTCTCCTCGTCGTGGGGCTCGGAGTCTGGTATCTCGAAGCGACCTCCCACGTGGGTTCCCGTGCGACCACGAAGGAGCGAATCTGCTTCTTTGCGGGCCTTTTTCTCCTCCTTGTGGCCTTGTCATGGCCAGTGGCCGATCTGGCCACTCACGTTTCATTGCTCTTGCTTGTCACCCAACGGCTTCTGCTGGTCCTCGGCGCCGCTCCTCTTCTCCTCTTGGGCTTGCCCACCTTGTTGACGGCGAGGCTCACGAGCCCAGCCCCACTTGATGCACTTGCCCGAAGGTTTTGCCGGCCGCTCACCGCACTCGTCACCACGACCGTCATCCTCGGGGTGACCGCCTTGCCAATTAGCGTCGCCGCAGCCAAGGCTCATGCTGGCATCCGTGCCGTCATTTTGATTGCCACGTTCTTCGCAGGCGTTGTTCTCTGGTTGCCTGTCCTCGATCGGGTGCCCGGGGTTCATCATCTTCGCCCGATGGCAAAAGGTGGCTACTTAGTTGCTCAGGCAGTAGCCCCTACTTTTCTTTCTTTCGCATGGATTTTTGCGAGTCATCCCCTCTACCACTCGCTCCATGGACAACAGCAGGCACTCGGGCTGAGCGCGCTCAGTGATCAGCAACTTTCTGGCTACTTGGCCAAACTTGGTACCTTCGGCGTCCTTCTCTCGGTCGCCTACGTCTTATTCATGAAGACAGACGCCGCTGAAGGTGATGATGAAGGCGACGCAAAACTCGATTGGATCGATGTCCAGCGAGAGCTCGAACGCGCAGAACGTCTCGAGCGGAGGAAAAGCCGTCGGGAGGGCGAGTCGACTTAGGGGGCGAGCGGCTCGCTACTTCGCCGCCACGGCCCAGAGCGGCCACCAGATTTTTCCCAAAGCGCCACGTCGCTGAGTCGCATGGTGCGGTCGAGCGATTTACACATGTCGTAGATGGTCAGGGCTGCGACCGAGCAGGCCATCATCGCCTCCATTTCCACCCCAGTTCGATCAACCGTATCGACGTGTGCTTCGACTTCAACGTAGTCCTCATGAATGGCGAAATTGATAGCCACTGTGCCGACCAGCACCGGATGGCACATGGGAATGAGATCTGCCGTCCTCTTGGCGGCCTGGATCCCTGCAACGCGAGCCGTCGCTAAGACGTCGCCCTTGGTCAGAGCGTTGGAGGCCACCTTGTCCGTCGTCTCTGGTGCCATCTCTACCCGACACCGCGCCATGGCCCGGCGTGCCGTTTGTTCTCGTGGAGCAACATCTCGAACCGCAGCCGGCGTCAATGGATCACTGCGAAGCAAATAGCGATCGGGCACTCTCTGATTCTAGAACTGGCACTGAGCGACCGACGGCTTTGCAAAAAGCGGTAATATTGGCACTCGAAGTCGGAGAGTGCCAAACTCCCACCGAGTCCTTCTGGAGTCTTATGCCAACCTACGAATATGAATGCACGAAATGTGGCCATCACTTCGACGTCGTTCAGTCATTTTCGGACGACGCCCTCACGAAATGCCCTGAATGCAAGGGAAAGTTGCGAAAAGTCTTTGGTTCGGTCGGCATCGTGTTTAAAGGTTCGGGCTTCTACAAGACAGATAGCCGCGGTGGCTCGAGTGCGAGTACTCCGGCGAGCAGCTCAAGTTCAGCGGCGAGCCCATCGACAGAGACCTCGCCCAGCACACCGGCGCCAGCCAGCACGCCAACAACTGCAGCGGCCGCAGATTAACTACCCGAAAGCTGAAACTCGCTAATCGCGAGCGTCTGCCCCGCGGCGATTCCTGGCAGGCGGGTGAGATCGCAGCCGATCGCCACAATGCTTTGCAGCATTCGCTGCAGCGTGGAAGCCACTGTCACTTCGCGCACCGGTTCGGCAAAACTTCCATTTCGAATCATGAGTCCTTCAGCACCGACTGAAAAATCGCCGCTCACGGGACTCACGCCGGAGTGCACACCCGTAATCGATTGCACGTAAATTCCGTCGCCGACAAGGCTCAGGATCTCCTCAGGAGCAAGGTCCCCGGGACTCAAGACCAAGGCTCGGCAACCCGCACCGGGAGTTCCGGCAAAACTTCCTCGAACCGCTGAACCAGTTGATGCCATACCCGCGCGACGGCCCGATACCGAGTCGTAGACAAAAGATCGCAGGACGCCAGACTCGATCAACCCATTGCGGCGACAAGCAAGTCCTTCTCCGTCAAGAACCGCAGACGTAAATGCGTCTGGATCGGTGGGGTCGTCAACCAAGGTCACCGAAGGCACTGCCACCTGCTCGCCCAGCCGACCATCGAACATCGATCGGCCCTTCACGACGGCTTCTCCAGAAAGTGCCCCGCCAATGACGCTCAATAACGTGGAGGTCACCCGAGGATCAAACACGACCGTCACCTTGGCGCTGGGAACTTTCCGAGCGCCGAGCATCCGCACCGAGCGCTCTATAGCCTGCGAGGCACACAAGTCGAGATCTAAGACATCTGGCCCACGCCCCACGCTGAGGCCGCTCCCCGTTTGTGTCTCGTCGCCATTTCCGGCCAAGACCGAGACGGACAAATACGCGCTCGAGCGCTCCGAAACACCACGAATCCCAGTTGTTGATGCAACCGCGGTTTCCGTGACGTGGTCGCCATAATCCGCTGAGTCCACCTGTCGTATGCGCCGGTCGCCATCTTTGACTCGTGCCTCGAGCTCAAGCGCTAACGCAACCTTGTCATCAGTTGGCATCGACTCGACAGCAGCCGAGCGCAAGGAGATAGCAGCGGGACGCACACCATCTGGCTCCGCCAAGCCGCTGAGTGGGTCGGCAGAGGCAAAGCCTGCGTTGTCGCGGGCTTCTCGAAGCGCTCTCTCAACGGCGCTCGTTTCGAGTGAGCCCGCCCACGCAAAGCCGACCTGGACGCCACGTGCCGTTTCTTGAGCGACTCGAATGCCAATGCCTGCCGACGCTGCCGACGAGAGTGTTTCAATATCGCCGTTATAGACACGGATTTCAGTTTCTACACCTCGAGCAGCGTACGCCTCGATGTGTTCGGAGCCCTCTGCACGGTCAACAACGGAAGTGACAAGATCAAGAAGTTCGCTCATGCTGACGTTCCTCCGAACGTCACTCCAGTAATTCTCAACGTTGGTTGCCCGCAGCCCACAGGAACACTTTGACCATCCTTGCCGCAGGTGCCCGGCATCATTGAAAAGTCATCGGCGATGGCGTCAATGCGGCGCAACACCTCTGGACCGTTGCCGATGAGGTTGGCGTCTCGCAGAGGTTCGGTAATTTTTCCATCCTCGATGAGATACGCCTCGGTGGTGCCAAACACAAAGTCGCCAGTTGCGGTGTTGACCTGCCCACCTCCAAGTTTTGCGACGTAAATCCCTTGTGTCGTGTCCGCCACGATGTCCGCCGCCTTCGCATCTCCCGCGAGGAGAAAGGTATTGGTCATGCGCACCATGGGCAGGTGTTGATACGTCTCTCTGCGCCCGTTCCCAGAGGAAGCTCTTCCCTCTTTGCGAGCACGCAAGTAATCCCACATGTACTCAGTCAAGACGCCATTTTCGATCAGCACATTTCGCTGCGCTGGCTGCCCTTCGTCATCAATGGCGAAGGCGCCCCATTCGCCAAGGACGGTTCCATCATCGACCAAGGTCACAAGGGGGCTTGCGACGAGTTCACCAAGTTGCCCGCAATACACCGACGAATCCTTCACGATGTGATCCGCTTCAAGACCATGGCCGCAAGCTTCGTGGAAGAGGACACCTCCACTGCCACCAGCCAACACGATTGGAAGTTCTCCAGATGGAGCAGGGCGCGCTTGCAACTTTGCGGCGGCACGAAGTGCTGCGGTTCGTCCAAGATCTGCAACATCGATGGCATCGAACATTTCAAAGCCCTCAGTTCGAGCCAAGGATTCAAACCCCGTCTGCAACCCCGTGTCGCCGACCGCCACGGTCATGACGTTGAATCGAGTCCGTACCTGATCATCTGACGCGTAGGTTCCCTCGGTCGTCGCCACGACGAATCGACGGCGTCCTTCGGCAAACGATGCCTGGACCTGTGAAATCGACGGGCTCGCGCTTCGAGCAGCATCGTCTGCACGACGCAAAAGGTCGAGCTTCTCGGCGGTGGGGACATCGTCATGAAGTCGAGTCGCTCGAACTTCGTGCTCTCGGCGAGATTCGAGCGGTACCGTCTTCACGCCACCGCCTCCCTCTCGTGCGACTGCGGCGGCAACTTTTGCTGCGGCCAGAAGCCCCGCTTCCGAAAGATCTGCAGTGTGTGCAAAACCGGTTGTCTCACCAGCAATCACGCGGATACCGGCACCTCGCTCTTGGCCCGAGGAGAGTTCCTCAACTCGGCCGTCGTCAAAAAGGGCCGAACGGGAGGTGCGGTCTTCGCAAAAGATTTCTGCCATCTGTCCGCCTCTCGACACCGCTTCGGCGAGAACCTTTTCGATGACATCAGGGGCAAGAAGGTCAGTAGTAGTCACAGAATGCAGCGTATCGGCGCTTTCACCCCTCCAGAACTCACTGAAGGATCCCCCTCGGAGGCTGACGAGTAACCTCGTGACGAGGATTTCTTGCCCATGCTGCTACCCCTGATCGAGACACCAGCCGACCTGCGAGGTCTTTCCCTCCAAGAGTTAGACCAACTGAGCGAAGAAATTCGTGCATTCATTGTTGAGACGGTGACGTCAACGGGAGGACACCTGGGTTCAAATCTGGGCGTCGTTGAGCTCACTTTGGCACTTCACCGAGTCTTCGACTCCCCTCGAGACGCACTGCTCTGGGACACCGGTCATCAGGCATACGTCCATAAGTTGCTAACGGGTCGGCGCTATGGCTTCAAGGAGCTGCGCAAGGAAGGTGGACTCTCTGGCTATCCGAGTCGCACCGAATCGGAGCATGACTGGATCGAAAACTCTCACGCCTCAACGGTGCTGTCCTACGCACACGGACTCTCCACTGCCTTCGAGCTAAATAAGGAACTCGAGGGTCACGGTGGTTTGCGTCGCGTCGTTGCGGTCGTCGGTGATGGTGCCCTGACTGGCGGGATGGCTTATGAGGCACTCAACAACTTGGGCCACTCCGGCAAACGTTGTGTCATTGTCTTCAACGACAACGGCCGCAGTTACGCACCGACGGTCTCTCAGCTCAGCCAATCACTGACACATCTCAGGCTCCACCCTACCTACGTGTCGGCTCGAGAACGTCTGCGTTCAAAGTTGCGTGAACTGCCAGGTGTAGGCGAAGTGGCCTACTCTGGCGTCCATTCGGTCACGTCGGCGCTGCGCGAACTCGTCGCACCTCACACGTTCTTTGAAGCCCTCGGCGTTCGCTATGTCGGTCCTTTCGATGGACACGACATTGCCGCTCTCGAAGATGCCTTGACGAAGGCGGCGCAATGGGATGGCCCCATCGTCGTTCATGTCCTCACGCAGAAGGGTCGAGGGTATGCGCCAGCCGAACAAGACGACGTCCAGCGCCTTCATGACTACAAAGTTGGCAAGCCTCGTATCAGCGATATTGACGACACCGAAGGCGTCTTGCCCTCGTCGTACACCGATGCCTTCACAAAAGCCCTCTTGACAGCGGCAGAACGAGATTCTCGAGTCGTGGCGCTGACCGCGGCGATGGCTGGGCCCACCGGCTTGCTTCCCTTCGAGGCAAAGTTCAAAGAGCGGTTTATTGACGTCGGTATCGCCGAACAGCACGAGATGACGTCTGCTGCAGGCATGGCGATGGGCGGCCTTCGCCCTGTCGTTGCTGTGTACTCGACGTTCTTTACTCGAGCCTTTGACCAGGCCTACTACGACGTTGGCTTGCACAATCTCCCCGTCACCATTGTCTTAGATCGCGCTGGCATTACTGGTGACGATGGACCAAGCCATCATGGCGTCCTCGACATGGAGTTGTGTCTGTCGATTCCCAATATGACCGTCTTTGCACCCTCTTGCGTCGAAGAAGTCCCCGTCATGCTGGAGACAGCACTCAGCCTCGAAGGTCCCGCTTCACTCCGCTATCCCAAGACCCCTCCGGTCGAACTCGATGGCAAAGTTGGCGAAGGATTGCATGCTCGCCGGCTCCACCGAGGCGACGGATCGATTTGCCTTCTGGGCGTCGGCAAAATGGTGGCGCGCTGTCGCGATGCAGCTGCCTTGCTCGCTCAAGAAGGTCTCGACGTGACTGTGTGGGACGCCAGAGTGATCGCTCCAAGTGATCCCGACATGCTGCGCGACGCCCTCGAACATGACTACGTGGTGACCGTCGAAGACGGCGTTCGCATTGGAGGGGCAGGCTCCTACCTACTCGATGGCCTGCGCTCCCTTGCCAGCGAGACTGGGATGCGCCTCCCCATCACCCAAAGCCTTGGTACACCTCGTCGGTTCCTGAGCCATGCGAAGCCAGAAGCCTTACTCCACGATCTTGGACTTGACGACGTGGGCATTGCCAGCAGTGTGCGCTCACTCCTTGGCGGCGCCACGGGGCCTCGACAAACTGAAGCAGCTGATCGTTCCTAAAAGCGCAGCGCCAGTTCGGCGCTGCCTACGAGAGTTTGTTTGCTCCGTTTCGAGACACAAACTCGCCTGTGTGCTGGTACGCATCGATTGATTCGCCAGCATCACCCCAATAACCGGGCTGGACATCAAAGTGCACCGATCCAGCGGCAATGTAGTGATTGTTGAGGTCGGTGACCTCCAGTTCGCCTCGGCCTGAAGGCTTCAAGGTTTTCACGACATCAAAGACGTCCGGTCCGTAGCAGTACAGACCTGTCACTGCATAATGGCTCGGAGGCGTTTCCGGCTTTTCGATAATCGAAACAATGCGGCCGTCTTCATCAAATTCAGGAACGCCGAGGTGCCGCAAGTGAGCTGGGTCACTCATTTCTGAAAGGACGAGTCGGCACCCCACTGGATTTGCTTTGAAGGCGTCAATTGTTGGCTTGTAGGTCTGCTCGAAGATGTTGTCTGCCAACATGACGACCACTGGCCCTCCCTTGGCGAATCGTTCGCCAAGACCCAAAGCTTCTGCAATGCCGCCTGCTTGCTCCTGGACGGTATAGGACACGTTTTCAAGGCCGAATTCATGGCCATCGCCAATAATCCGAAGGAAGTTCCCGATATGGGCGCCACCTGTCACGATCAACACTTCTTCGATCCCGGCAGTAACCATGGACTCAACGGCCCACTCCACCATCGAACGGTCGTAAATAGGCAGGAGGTGCTTATTCGTGATTCTCGTCAAACGCTGCAGTCGTGAGCCGGTCCCGCCGGCCAGAAGGATTCCTCGCATCTAGACCAATCTACTGCAGGAAGGTCCCCGAGCCTGAATTGAGATCGCTGACCGGTAGCGTGAGGAGCAGGGCGGGAGGAGCCACGTGATGAGTGAATTCGCAGTCGAGAAGTCCGAAAACGAGTGGCGGGAGCAACTGAGTCCAGAGCAATTTGCTGTGCTCCGACAAGCAGCCACAGAACGTCCCTTTACAGGTGCACTTCTGGATGTTGACGAAGACGGGCTCTTTCATTGCGCAGGTTGCGGCACCGTCCTTTTCAGCCAAGACCAAAAATTTGATTCCGGTTGCGGCTGGCCAAGCTTCGACGCAGAAGCTGGCACTGTCGTCAAACGTCTCGATAGCAGCCACGGGATGATGCGGACAGAAATCCTTTGTGGTACCTGTGGCGGTCATCTTGGTCATCTGTTTAACGACGGGCCCACTCCCTCTGGTCTTCGTTACTGCGTCAACTCCCTTTCCTTGACCTTTACCCCGCGGCCCAGCGACGACGCGACAGAGGACTAAAAGTCCTCGTCGCTCGAGTTGGCTCCGCGAGCGTGCGCCGCGAAACGCCACGAACTCCCGACGTCTTCAGCGACGAGTTCGACTCGGTGTCGCAGTTTCCCATCTTCGCCGGTCCAGGTTCGCTGCTCAAAGCGACCGACCACGATCACTCGAGCTCCCTTTTCAATGTTCAGCGTCACGTTTTCGGCGAGGTCCCTCCAACAGGCCACGTCAAAGAATGACGTTGCGTCATTCCATTCACCGGACTCGCGATCCTGCCAGCGACGATCGACAGCGATACCAAAAGAGCACGTCGGCGTTCCGTCCTTGAGATAACGGATATCCGGATCCCTGGTGAGATTTCCCGACAGCACTGAGAGATTCGACATTGCAACTCCTTCGTTCTCAACAGCAACGAAGTCCATCTCCGCCGCAGTTCGCAACGGTCGCGTGAGTAGTCAGTGAGATGCGCTTAGACGTCGAGGAAACGACGGATCGCAGTCAATGATCCGAGGACGCCAATGCCGACTCCAACAACGACGAGGACGACGTCGGTCCACACCACCTGCCACGTCGTCAAGCGCATCTGGGCGAGGATGGCATTTGGGTTCGATGGATTACCCATGGAGTTCAAGAGCAGGTGAAGTCCCACCACGAGCAGCGCAGCGAGTCCGGATCCGAGGAGTCCCTGCACGAGACCCTCTGACATGAAAGGAATTCGAATGAACCAGTTCGTGGCTCCAACCAATTTCATGACAGAAACTTCACGTCGCCTTGCGAAAATTGCGAGACGAATGGTGTTCAAGATCAAGACTGCGGCAGAGAGCAAGAGGACACCGGCGACCACCAAAAATACCCATTGCAAAACAGTGACGGTTTTTTGCATGGCGTGGATTTGTTGGAAGGGGGCCGAGACATTACGGACACCCGGCTGATTCTCAAAGCGTGAAGCGACAAGTTGCGCGTCTTGTGACTGCACGGGTGTGCAGCGGAACGAACTCGGCATGTCTTGGACACGAAGGACCGAGGCCTCCGTTGGAGTAAGGAGCTGTTTTGCCTCATTGAGGTCATAGGCCTGATCGCGATAGACGCAAGAACTGACGTAGGCGGGCTTCAAGTCGTCGAGTTGCACCTTCACTGCATGAATCTCCGCAGGAGATGCAGTATTGGCCATCCACACAGTGACCTGGGTGCCACGCTGCCATTCCGCTTCCGCGTTTGCCGCACCTTGTTTGAGCAGCAGAGCTGCTCCAACCAAGGTCAGTGAAACAGTCACCGTCAAGACGGCAGCAATCGTCATAAGACGGTTTCGCCACAGGTTCGATGCAGTCTCTCGAACGGCGTATTCAGCAAACACGCCCATTAGATCGGTGCCCCTGCGTTGTCGTCGATGCCATAGACACCTCGCACCTGGTCACGAACCAAGGTTCCATGGTCAAGTTCAAGAACTCGGCGGCGCATGCGGTCAACCATTGCTCTGTCGTGCGTGGCCATGACAACAGTGGTTCCTGTTCGATTGATGCGATCCAAAAGGCTCATAATGCCCTCAGACGTCGTCGGGTCTAGGTTTCCCGTGGGTTCGTCGGCGAGCAGAATCAAGGGGCGATTCACGAAGGCTCGCGCCACAGCCACACGCTGTTGCTCGCCACCTGATAACTCTGAAGGCAAGCTGTCGAGCTTGTGACCCAGTCCTACCAACTCAAGAATTTGAGGGACTTGAGTGCGCACCACGGACTTTGACCTTCCAATTACCTCGAGTGCGAACGCGACATTTTCGAAAACTGTCTTGTTGGGCAAGAGACGGAAATCCTGGAACACGCAGCCGATATTTCGCCGGAGAAACGGAACTCGCCACTTCGGCAGCGAGACAATGTCTCGACCTGCCTCGATGATGCGACCCTTGTCCGGCAATTCTTCTCGCAGCAAAAGGCGCAGAAAGGTGGACTTTCCAGAACCCGAAGATCCAACAAGGAAGACAAATTCGCCTTTGTCGATATCGACAGAGACGTCACTCAACGCAGTCGTTGAGTTCTTGTAGGTCTTGGTGACGTTTTCGAGGCGAATCATGAGAGGAGGTCTGGGCACCGAATTCTTCGGCTTTCGAACTCAAGACGAAGGGTGCGTGATGACCCCTCTAGCCTAACCGGGTCCTCTCGGTGAGTGGCTTCATGCACCAGAAAGCTGAAGAGATTTCTCTGGAGTGGAAAATACTCCCGCTCTCGGGTGCTTATGACGGTGCACCCTCTCGTCGTCGACGAAGTTCTGCTTCCATGAACTCATCGAGATCTCCGTCGAGGACGGCATCGACGTTTCCTGTTTCCACGTTGGTTCTGAGGTCCTTCACCAATTGGTAGGGAGCCATCACGTAGCTGCGAATCTGACTTCCCCACGCATTGTCCGTGCGTTCTCCTGTGAGTGCGCTCATCTCCGCAACTCTCTCGGCACGAGCCCGCTCGGCCAGTTTTGCCTGGAGAATTTGCAGTGCCCGAGCTTTGTTCTGGTGCTGGCTGCGCTCGTTTTGGCAGGAAACCACGACACCAGTTGGCAGGTGTGTGAGGCGAACGGCAGAATCAGTCTTGTTGATGTGCTGCCCACCCGCACCTGATGCCCGATAGGTATCGATGCGCAAATCTTTCTCATCAATTTCAACTTGGTCCGAGGTATCTTCAACAAATGGCGTCACATCAAGTGAGGCAAAAGACGTCTGACGACGATGCTGCGAATCGAAGGGGCTCATACGGACCAGGCGATGCACACCACGCTCAGCGGACAACAAACCGTAGGCAAAACGACCCTTCACAATGAAGGTGGCTGAGAGGAGCCCTGCTTCTTGCCCCTCAGTTGCTTCATCGACTTCGACGGCAAACCCTCGACGCTCTGCCCAACGCGAGTACATGCGAAGCATCATTTCGCACCAATCTTGCGCATCGGTCCCTCCCGCACCCGCATGCACTTCGGCAATGGCATCGTGCTCGTCGTAGTCGCCTTGGAAGAGACTCTGCAGTTCAAGACGGCCAAGTGAACGTTCAAGATCGGAAACAGTGCTCGCAAGTTCCGCCTCAAGGGACGCGTCGGAGTCACCAGCGCCACGCATTTCAGCAATCATCTCGACAAGGACTCGAGCATCCTCAAGGCCCGCAGCAAGCGCGTCGAACTGAGCGAGGTCATCGCTGACTCGGCCGAGCTCAGTAGTGACCTGTCGAGCGCGATCTTGGTCATCCCAGAGACCCGGCTCTGCGGCCTGCTCTTCGAGTTCGCTCTTTCGTGCTCGCGCCTCATCAATGCGGAGATAGCCCTGAGCATCACTGAGACGACCCTCAGCGTCTGCGAGGGCTGAGACAAAGTCTCGCGATGCGTCAGGCGCCTCAGGAGGCGCCATGACAGAACTTAAATTTCTTCCCTGAACCGCACCAGCACGGATCGTTGCGGCCTACTTTTTGCGTCGCATCCTTAACGATGGGCGTCATCGTTTCTCCACCGTCACCTTGGGGACGCTGCGCAGCAACGGGATCAACCGAGACACCTGCGGCTGCTGCCAGCGAAGATTGCAGCGTCCTGACATCCGCTACAGGATCTTCAGCGGCTTCGTACACGGCCTTTTCGAAAGTTGGTGCAGTGGTTTCGGTTGGGACCGAGCCAACGTGCATGACATAGCGCAAGTAGTCGTCGTCGATGCCTTCCATGAGTTGACCGAACATTGTGAATCCCTCGCGCTGCCATGCGACGAGAGGATCCTGCTGGCCCATCGCACGAAGATTGATACCTTCTCGCAAGTAGTCCATCTCAGCGAGATGATCACGCCACCGTTGGTCGATGATCTGCAGCATCACTTCACGCTCAATGAGACGAGCAGTTTCTTCGCCACCGAGCAAGGACGCAGCTCGCTGTTCGTAATATTCAAGAGCCTCATTCACGACCGAGTCAATGACTTGCGCCTGCGTTGCTGCCTGCGCAAGATCCTCTTTCGAGAACGCCGTCGGGTAGTACTGCTGCAACTCGGCAATCAAAATGTCGAGTTCCCACTCTTCGGGGTAATCCGACGGGCATGAGACGGCAACAACACGAGCGAGCGTTTCTTCAAGCAATTCAATAGTGCGGTCCTTCAGATCCTCACCATCAATGATTTGGAGGCGACGCGCATAAATGACCTTGCGCTGCTCGTTCATGACCTCGTCGTACTTCAAGACGTCTTTTCGTTGCTCGGCATTGCGGCCTTCAACGGTGTTCTGTGCACGCTCGATAGCCTTCGTGACCATCTTGGCCTCGATGGGCTCATCGTCGGGCAGTGCCCTATCCATCACCCAACTCATGGCTCCTGATGCAAAAAGTCGCAACAGATCGTCATCGAGTGACAAGAAGAAGCGGCTCTCGCCAGGTTCGCCCTGACGTCCCGAACGTCCTCGGAGCTGATTATCGATGCGGCGAGATTCGTGACGTTCCGAACCAAGCACGTAGAGGCCGCCGACTTCGCGAACTTTCTCACCCTCGGCCTTACATACTTCGACAAAGTGCGCTTCAAGCTCAGCTAGGCGCGCCCGGCCTTCTTCGGTCGCTGGATCAAGACCTTCAGCTCGGAGTTCTCGCAGCGCAAGTCCTTCCGGATTGCCACCGAGGAGAATGTCGACACCACGTCCGGCCATGTTGGTTGCTACGGTGACCCCGCCGAGACGACCTGCTTGGGCCACAATTTCGGCTTCACGGAAGTGCTGCTTGGCATTCAGCACCTCGTGAGGAATTCCCTGTTTCGCAAGAAGTCGAGACAACTGTTCAGACTTGACGACCGAGGCAGTACCGACGAGCACCGGTTGGCCGAGCGCGTGGCGTTCTGCAATGTCAGCAACGACGGCGTTGAACTTCGCCTCTTCGGTCTTGAAGATCAGATCCGGCTTATCAAGACGTCGTGCCTCACGATTCGTTGGGATGGGGACGACTGCCAGGTTGTAGGTGGACGCGAATTCGCCCGCTTCAGTTTCTGCTGTACCCGTCATGCCGCCGAGTTTTTCGTACAGGCGGAAATAGTTCTGCAGCGTCACACTCGCCCAGGTGTGATTCTCTTCACGAATACGAACTCGCTCCTTGGCCTCCACTGCCTGGTGGAGCCCATCAGACCACCGTCGACCGTCAAGGGTACGGCCGGTGAATTCGTCCACGATTTTTACTTCACCGTCCGCTACGAGGTAGTCCTTGTCTCGGTGATAGAGCTCTTTCGCCCGCAGGGCCTGTGTCATTTGGTGCACGTAGTTAATGGAAACTGCGTCGTAGAGATTGTCGACGCCAAGTGCTTTTTCGACCTTTTCAATTCCTGATTCAGTGGGGACGACAATTTTCTTTTCTTCATCGACCTCGTAGTCAACGTCTGCCACCAGGGTTCGAGCAATGGACGCAAATTGGTAGTAGAGCCGAGCCGCTTCATCTGCGGGTCCAGAGATGATTAACGGCGTTCGTGCTTCGTCGATCAAAATCGAGTCGACCTCGTCGACAATCGCATAGGCATGGCCACGCTGCACCATCTGCTCGCGCGAATTGGCCATGTTGTCGCGCAAATAATCGAACCCAAGTTCGGTATTCGTGCCGTAGGTCACGTCCGCTTGGTAGGCAGCACGCTTGGCTTCAAAATCGGTGATATCTGGTCCCACCCGACCAACTCGCAGGCCCAGCCACGAGTGAAGACGACCCATCCACTCTGAGTCACGAGTCGCAAGGTAATCATTCACGGTCACCACGTGCACACCCTCGCCGGCCAAGGCGTTGAGATAGACGGGCAAAGTCGAGACCAGGGTCTTGCCTTCACCAGTCTTCATTTCGGCAATCCACCCAAAGTGCAGCGCCATGCCACCCATGAGCTGGACATCAAAGGGCCGCTGGCCAAGAACCCGCCACGCCGCTTCGCGCACTACCGCGAAAGCTTCTATGAGCAAATCGTCAAGGGTTTCACCTGCCGCAAGACGTGCTCGAAATTCTGCCGTCTTTGCTTGCAGTTCAGCATCACTCAAGGCCTCCATTGCTGGCTCGAGCTCGTTGATTGCAGGAACTATTTCCGCAAGACGTCGAACTTTCTTGCCTTCACCGGCGCGCAGAACCTTGGAGAGAACACTCATGAGACTGCCATCCTACCGGTCTCTAGCGTCGGACTCTTGCCGTCACTCCTTCAGGCCAATGCCTGAGCAACCCATGGCGTGAGGTCATCAATTTCCAAGAGAAATGCATCGTGTCCATAGGGTGAACTGAGCGCCACAAGGGGGTTGGCGTGTGGAATCAATTCTGCAAGCACTGCTTGTTCGTCCAAGCAATACAAACGATCTGAATCGAAACCGATGACCGTCGTTGCCGCCGTGACTCGTTCCAAAGCCCGTGCGATCCCACCTCGCCCCCGTCCAACATCGTGATGGTCCATTGCTCGACTGAGGACGAGGTAACTATTTGCATCAAAGCGCCATGCCAACTTTGCCGCGTGATGATCGAGATAGCCCTCGATGGCGTAGCGACCACCATGCAGTGGGTCTTCGTCAAGTTGGTGCTCTCGATCAAAGCGCTCAACAAATTCGGTTCTGGTCCGATAGGAGATCTGTCCAATTTGGCGAGCGACGCCCAGACCCCGCCATGGGCCCTCTCCGGGCCGTGCACCGTAATAGTCACCCCCATTGAAATGAACATCCGTGCGCACGGCATCGGCTTGCACATGACAGAGCGCAATCTGCTCGGCGGTCGCTGCGGCACCGCAGGCCATCACCACAAGACGTGCAACTCGTTCAGGGAAACTCACCGCCCACTCGAGGCCACGCATGCCACCCATCGACCCACCGATGACGCCGTAGAAGCGTGTGATCCCAAGAAGGTCTGCCAGTTCGGCCTCAACGGCAACTTGATCGCGCACGGTGATCACGGGAAAGCGACTTCCCCACGGTCGACCATCTGGTGCAATTGAAGAAGGTCCCGTCGTGCCCTGACAGCCACCAAGCACATTTGGGGCGAGCACGAAGAAACGATTCGTATCGATTGCAAGACCAGGGCCAACGAGGCCCTCCCACCAGCCAGGCGTGGGGTGGCCGTTTCCTTCCGGTCCCAATACGTGGCTGTCGCCCGTCAAGGCATGCAAAACCAAAATTGCATTGGACGCATCGGCGTTGAGTTCACCCCAACTCTCGTAGGCAATCGTGAGTGGACGTTCTGGTCCGCCAAAGGTGCCGCCTGCTTCAAGAGCAAACACAAGCTCTGGAGGAATCTGTGCGAACTGACGGCGGCCCGGCGCATCGCCGGGCCGCCACGCGCCAGTTGCAGGGGCGCCGAGACTGAGGTCAGCGTTCTTTGAGAACTCAGTCACACGGTGCCCTTCTGTTGAGAGAAATCAGCCCTTCGACGCGCGAAGACCTGTGTCGAGATCAGCAAGGATATCTGCGATCGACTCAAGGCCAACCGATAGGCGAACCATTTCAGGTGTCACGCCAGATGCTGCCTGCTCTTCAACTGTCAATTGGCTGTGCGTCGTCGTGGCTGGGTGAATGGCCAAAGAGCGCACATCGCCGACATTTGCAAGGTGACTGAAGAGTTCGAGTGCGTCAATGAACTTCGCACCTGCTTCAGCGCCACCCTTAATGCCGAAGGAGAGCACCGCTCCGCTGCCCTTGGGGAGAATGGTCTTTGCGCGCTCGTGCCAAGGGGATGACGCCAGCCCTGGGTAGTTGACCCACTCAACCTCGTCGCGGCTTTCCAGGAACTCGGCGACCGCTTGGGCGTTTTCTACATGGCGTTCCATCCGAAGGCTGAGGGTCTCTATGCCCTGCAGCAACAAGAAGGCGTTGAACGGACTGATTGCCGCACCGAGATCGCGCAGGCCTTGAACCCGTGCCTTTGCAATGTACGAGCCTGGCCCGAGGGCCTCCCAGAACTTAAGGCCGTGGTAGCTCGGGTCCGGCTCAGTGAACATGGGGTGACGGCCAGAAGCTCCGAAGTCAAAACTTCCGCCGTCAACAATCACACCACCAACAGAGTTGCCATGACCACCCATGAACTTCGTCACGGAGTGCACCACAATGTCAGCACCGTGAGCCAAAGGGTTTGCCAAGTACGGCGTCGCCAAGGTTGAGTCGACGATCAATGGGACATTATTGGCATGAGCCACCTTGGCGATGCCTTCAATGTCGAGGACGTCGCCGCGCGGATTGCCAATGGTCTCACCGTAGAAGGCACGAGTCGTTGGCTTGACTGCGTTGGCCCACGCGTCGAGGTCATCGGGGTCATCAACGAAATCAACGGTGATGCCCAGCTTCGGCAGCGTGTAGTGCAGCAAGTTGTAGGTACCGCCGTAGAGCGAAGGGCTTGCGACAATGTGGTCGCCGACTTCGGCCAAGTTCAAAATCGCGAGGGTCTCTGCAGCCTGACCCGAAGCGAGAAGCAGCGCACCCACGCCGCCTTCAAGGCTGGCAATACGCTCTTCAAGCACCGACTGTGTCGGGTTCATAATGCGGGTGTAAATGTTGCCAGGCTCCGCCAAACCAAAGAGGGCAGCAGCGTGCGCAGTGTCTCGGAAGGCATAGCTTGTTGTTTGGTAAATCGGGACTGCACGAGCGCCAGTCGTCGGGTCAGGCACTTGGCCGGCGTGAATCTGTCGAGTTTCGAAACCCTGGTTCTCAGACACTGCGTACTCCTTGAAACGGACGAGAAATGCTGGCACCGCGTTGCGTCAGCCGCACAATTCCATCAAATCCGACTGATTCTGTCAAGTTTTACGAATCGGAGCGTTTTTGGCCTCGGCCACGCAGTTGCTCTACGCCAGTCAAGATCAGTGAAGCCAGCAATCGCACGCCCAAAACCACGCTGGCCAAGGGGAGGGCCACGCGAGCCGGACCTTGCGTTGAGACGTTTGCAAAGCGCAAAGCCGAGCGATGGTGCGCAAAAACCATCTTGAAAGGATGAGCGCGACGGGTGACACCCTCGACGTGAGTGATCACTGCACTCGGCGCAACGCCGACCCCGATCCCCGCCTCATGTGCTCGCCAGCACAGATCCATATCTTCGGCAAACATGAAATACGACTCGTCGAAGCCACCGAGCGTTTCAAATGCCGACCGTCGAATGACAAAAAACGCTCCCGACACCCAGTCCACCCCGCCATCACTTCGAGGAGCGGCAGATCGATAGCGCTGCGTGAACTTGTTCCCAGGCACGATCAGACCAAAGAGCGCGTGGCCAGCAGCATCAAGTGGATTGGGGAAGCGGCGAACTGACGGATAAATCGTGCCTTCTTCCGTCAGAATCGTCGGGCCAACGATCCCCCACTCCGGGTGATCTTCGAGCACAGCAATGAGGGCAGCAACTGCGCCGGAGTGGACCCGAACATCAGGGTTGGCCACAATGACAAACGCAATGCCGGGGTCAAGAGAAGCCACTCCTCTATTCACGCCAGCCCCAAAGCCCAGGTTTTCTCCTGTGGCAACGATGTCAACACCGGTGGCCACTTCGCCAAGCGCTCGCTGCGCAGATTCGCGAGTCCCATTTTCAACAACGACGATCCGAGCAACGCCATCAGCATGCAGCGTCGTGACGGCGTCGCGCAGAAGTGGGCCGGTGTTGTAATCAACAACCACTGCAGCCAGTGAGTTGCTCTTGCTCATCGAGCTTCCTGAATTGCGTGCACGAGACGCTCAATTCCTTCCTGCCATGCCGGCAAGGGAACCGCTCCTATCTCGCTGAGTCGCTCTGAACGAAGGATTGAAAATGGGGGGCGACGTGCAGCTTGGGGAGGATCGAGCTCTGCGGTGGTGATCGGAGTCACCAATCCCTCGGGTCCGCCGGCCACTTCGTACGCAAAGGCAATCACGTCCGCCCAACTGGCCCCACCGTCTCCTGCGACGTGAAAGACGCCCGGCGGGCGGGTGCGCAAGAAATGTACGAGTCCAGCAGCAAGATCCGCCGATGCCGTTGGCGAACCAATTTGATCAGCGACAAAACGGAGCGGGCGCTCACTTGCAGCCGATTCAACAGCAAGCGTGATCACCGTTCGGTTCCAAAGACCGGCTACCCACGCTGTTCTCGCAATCGTGGCCGTAGGTGGGCAGGCCAACTCGCCACCCAACTTTGTTGATCCGTAGACGGAGCGAGGGTCTGTTGCATCTGACTCGACCAAAGGCCGACCCAAATCTCCCGAGAAGACATAGTCAGTCGAGACGTAAATTAGATGCGCTCCAAATGCTTCTGCCGCTGCGGCAACATGCCGAGTCCCGAGTTCATTGACCGCTCGAGCACCTTCCGGATCTGATTCGGCGCGATCAACTGCCGTGTAGGCAGCGAGATGGACAATGGCATCAGGGGCAACAGCGGCGACCGCTTCTGCAACCGCCTCCTTGTTGGTCACGTCGAGGCTGGCGCGGTCAAAACCGATGACTTCGAATTCGCCAGATTCCACCGGCGCCGCACCCATCAATGCGGTAGCCGTGCCTGCGGGCGGCACGGTACCCGAAAGGACGAGGGTCAGGTCTCGGCCGACTTGGCCGCCCGCCCCCGTGATCAGTACGCGCATCGCTCGCTACTTCGAACTTTCGCCCCAACTGGACTCGACCACGGGTGCGCGCTCGAGCAGGGGCGCCCACCACGACTCGTTTTCGGCATACCACTGCACAGTTTCGGCGATGCCCTGCGTGAATTCGACCGTGGGCGCCCAGCCAAGTTCAGTGCGAATTTTCGTGGTGTCAAGCAAGTAACGACGGTCGTGACCTGGGCGGTCGGGAACGGTCATCTTCAGGGACTCGGGCTTGCCGAGTCCGCTCAGCACTGCGTCCGCGATCTGATCGACCGTGGCTTCAACGCCGGAGCCGACGTGGTAGGTCTCACCAATACGGCCTCGAAGAAGCACCGCTTCGATGGCACGAGCATGATCGTCAACGTGCAGCCACTCACGCTTGTTCTGACTCGACTTGTAGACAGGCAGATTTTCATTCGCCAAGGCTCGAGTCGCAAAGAGCGGAATCACTTTTTCTGGGAATTGGTAGGGACCGTAGTTATTCGCGCAGTTCGTGATCGTGACAGGGAGTTCATAGGTCTCTGAATAGGCACGGACAGCGTGATCAGATCCCGCCTTTGACGCGTTGTACGGCGTCCGTGGCCGGTAGGGACTCTGCTCGTTGAAGGATTCGTCGGTGTCTAGGTCAAGATCGCCATAGACCTCACAGGTTGAAATGTGATGAAAACGACTCACGCCGGTGAGCCGCGCCGCCTCAAGCAGCGTTTGGGTGCCCATGACGTTGGTTGAGAAGAACAGCCCAGGGTTCAAGACGGCCAAAGAATTATGCGATTCCGCCGCAAAGTTCACGATGGTGTCGATCTTGTAGTCCTTGATTGCGCTCTCGGCGGCATCACGGTCTCGAATATCGGCTTCCACAAAGGCGATGTCGTCAATAACAGACGCCAACGAACCCATGGTGGCCGCGTAGGTCATGGCGTCGTAGCCAACGATTTGATCCTCGGGATGCTGATCGTGCCAGTAACGAATAAAGGCCGAACCAATGAATCCGGCACCGCCGGTAACAAGAATGCGCATGGGAGGAAATCCTACACGGTGCCCTTCTCTTCACTCGGTGCGGGTCGTACTCGAGTGACGTCTCCTGTCACGATTTCGACGAGACCTGACGAGGTCTCGATCATGAGATGACCTTGTGGACTCAAGCCCACTGCCCGGCCCGTGACACTTCCCTGGGACGTCGACACCGTCACGTCTTTTCCCAACGTGTCAAGCGAACGTTCAAGCTCCACCGAAAGAGTCCGCTGCCCCTCCGGCGAGCTGAGAAGACTCAGTCGCTCTCCAAGGTGGGCCAGGAAGCGATCAAGGAGTACGTCTCGGTCAACTTCGATCCCAGACGCAGCGAGGAGCGAGGTCGCTCCCGCCTCGGGAGGGCCGGACCACGTCAAGTTCATTCCCATGCCAACGACAATTGCCGTCGTGCCGGGCTCTCCCCCAGGTGCGTCCGAATTCGCTTCCGCGAGGATGCCCGCAACTTTGGCGCCATCAATGACGAGGTCATTTGGCCACTTGAGCTTTGGTGCCACGCCGCATAGTTCTTCAGCCGCCTGTGAAGCGCTCAGAGCGACCGCAGCAGTCACAAAGTGAGCCGAGGCCTCAGTAATTGCTTCACGCAACAGGATCGACACCAGAAGCGATGAACCAGCGGGTGCTTCCCAGCGCCGCTCAAGCCGCCCGCGACCTTGACTTTGGTGATCGGTCACCGCAACAAGGCCTGCGGGTGCCCCTTGCGACGCTCGTTCAAGCAAATACGTGTTGGTGGAGCCAATATCTGAAAACCGCTCAATTTCGAAGAAATAACTCGACATGGCAGCCACCCTAGGTGGCGTGTGAGAATGTGTGGGTTGCGTTCTGGCCCCTCGTCGAGGAGGCCACACCTCCACAGAAAGGGCATGGCGTGCTGAAGAAGGTCTTGATTGCGAACCGCGGCGAGATTGCCGTTCGTGTGATCCGCACGTGTCGAGAGATGGGCATCGGCACGGTAGCCGTCTATTCAGAGCTTGACCGAGATGCGCTCCACGTCCGCCTTGCCGACGAGGCCTACGCCCTCGGCGGACAAACTGCAGCGGAGAGTTACCTCAACACTGAGGCGATCTTGGATGCCATCGAGAAGTCAGGCGCCGATGCCGTGCACCCCGGCTACGGCTTTTTCTCCGAGAACACCGACTTTGCACGCGCCATTACTGCCCGCGGTGTCACCTTTATTGGCCCACCTCCAGAAGCTATCGAGGTCATGGGCGACAAGATCAGTTCACGGCTCGCAGCCGAAGCTGCGGGTGTGTCGGGAGTTCCTGGACGCTCCGAAACATTGACGTCGTCAGATGAAGTGGTTGCCTTCGGCGAAGAATTCGGTTGGCCCGTTGCCATCAAGGCTGCCTACGGCGGCGGCGGTCGAGGCATGAAGGTCGTGAAATCTGCTGACGAAGCGGCAGAAGCGCTTGAGTCAGCCCAGCGCGAGGCACTGAGCTACTTCGGTCGAGACGAGTGCTACGTGGAGCGGTATTTGACGTGGCCTCGCCACATCGAGATGCAGATCCTTGCTGACAGCCATGGCAACACTCTGTGGCTTGGAGAGCGAGACTGCTCAGCCCAGCGCCGCCACCAAAAACTCATCGAGGAAAGCCCTGCTCCGAACTTCCCAGACGAAATTCGCCAAGCCATGGGTGCGGCCGCTGTCAAGGTCTCGGAAGCGTGTGGCTATGTCAACGCAGGAACAGTGGAGTTCCTCTACCAAGACGGTGAGTTCTACTTCCTTGAGATGAACACTCGTCTTCAAGTTGAGCACCCTGTCACCGAATTGGTCACAGGTCTTGACCTCGTTGCATGGCAGCTCAAGATTGCCTCAGGCGAAGCGCTCACTTTCGGCCAGAGCGAGATTCAGCGCAACGGTCATTCAATAGAGGTCCGCATCAACGCCGAAGACCCTTCGGGTGGGCGATTCACGCCATCTCCTGGCACGCTGTCAAAGTTCACTCAGCCGTCCGGGCCCGGCGTCCGACTTGATGCCGGCTATGAGTCAGGCGACACGGTTAGCCAGTACTACGACAACTTGATTGCCAAGCTCATCGTGTGGCACGAAGACCGCGAAGGTGCTCGTCGTCGTATGTTGCGTGCCCTCGAAGAAACCGTCATAGAAGGTGTCGCCACCACCATTCCAGCCGCTGAGGCAATTTTGTCGCATGCTGATTTCGCTGCGTCGAATTACTCGACGAAGTGGGTCGAAGAAGTCCTGGACCTCTCGGGGCTCTCCGTAGGTATTGAAGCTCCAGAAGACGAGGATGGGACTGCCAAGGTCCTTCGCACGGTCACCACCGAGGTGGGCGGGCGACGCTACGACATCAAGCTGTGGCTCGATGAAGCGAGTCTCGCCGGCGGTGGTGCAGCACCCAAGAGCACCAAGGCGAAGCGACGCAGCGGGGGCTCAGTCTCTGCCGTGGCCAGTGGCTCCGTCACCGTTCCCATGCAAGGAACCATCGTGAAAGTGCTCGTGGCTGTTGGCGACAGCGTCGAAGAGGGCCAGACCGTCGTCGTGCTTGAGGCAATGAAGATGGAAAATGCCATCAACGCTGCAGTTGCAGGCACCGTCAAAGAGGTCAGGGTCGCAGCGGGCGATGCAGTGACGGGTAACGACGTCGTCGTCGTTATCGAATAGGGATCCACATGAGCGACTCGAAAGATCGAGCGCTCAGCGCCATCACTGCTGCTCAGACAACACTTAAGGAACTCTCAGAACGGCTGCACGCCGACCCTGAGCTTTCATTCGAAGAGCACCGCAGCGCCCGTTTGGTTGCCACCGTGCTCCGGGAGGCCGGCTTTCACGTCGACGAGGGGGTAGTTGACCTCCCAACGGCCTTTGTTGCGTCGTATGGAAGCGGCGACTTAACGATCGCCGTGATCGCCGAATACGACGCACTCCCTGATGTTGGCCACGCATGCGGACATAACTTGATTGCCGCCTCTGCGGTCGGGGCTGGCATTGGCTTGCGAGAAGTAGCGGACGAGCTCGGCCTCACTGTTCGAGTGATCGGCACACCCGCCGAAGAAGCTGGCGGTGGAAAGGTGTTGATGTTGGAGCGAGGCATCTTTGACGGGGTGCACGCTGCCCTCATGATGCACCCGTGGTCCTTCGACCGTCTTGACTCGGCGTGCCTCGCAGTTGATCAGTTCGAGGTCACCTATCGAGGCAAACCCGCACACGCCTCTGCAGCACCCTCAGAAGGCATCAACGCCGGGGATGCTCTGACCATTGCCCAAGTAGCCATCGGTCTCCTTCGCCAGCAACTCGCACCAGGTGATCAAGTTCATGGCATTGTCGTCAGCGGCGGCTCGGCAGCAAACATCATTCCGGATCTCGCTGTTGCTCGCTACATGTGTCGCTCGCTGACCATCGAAGGTCTTCGGGCTCTTCGACCACGCATCGATCGCTGCTTCGAAGCAGCCGCTCTCGCAACCGGAGCCAGTTTGCACATCGAGCCCATGGGCCCTTCCTACAGTCACCTTGATCAAGATCCAGAACTCTTGGCACGATTCCGCCATCACGCAGAGGAGCGCGGACGTTCCTTTGACGCAGACGATGTACACGCGCCCAAGCCCTGCTATTCGACCGACATGGCCAATATCTCGCTCGCCGTCCCTTCGATTCACCCGCTGCTGGGTATCGACACTCACGGTGCGGTCAATCATCAACCAGAATTCACCGCGGCCTGCGTTGGCCCATCGGCGGATGCAGCGGTGCTCGATGGGGCAATCGCGCTATGCCTGACGGGCATGGACGCCGCAACAGACCCTTCACTTCGGAGTCGACTTCTCACTCACTAACGACCTCAAAAAGGAACGGCACATGGTTCTCGAACACGCACTTTTACAGATCCACCCAGGCCAAGAATCTGACTTTGAAGCCGCGCTTCCCGCGGCCCTTGCCGTGATCACTGGAGACCCGGGTTGCCGATCCGCACAGGTGCACGCCTGCATTGAGGCACCGAGTCAGTACCTCTTGCTCGTCCACTGGGACAGCGTGGACGCACACAACAGCTTTCGCAACTCACCAGCCTTCGCCGACTGGCGCGCCATTGTGCAACCCTTCTGGGTGTCGCTTCCGCTCGTTGAACATTTCACCCTTGCCGCTGAGGCAAACGGCTAATCAGCCCCCAGGCTGGTAAACGCCGTAGACGCTGCGGAGCGTGTCGGCTACCTCACCGAGGGTCGCCATGCGACGCAAGGCTTCCTTCATAGGAACCAGAACGTTCTGCGTGCCACGTGCGGCGGCCTCAAGATCGGCGAGGGCCGCGTCAACGCCCCCTTGATCGCGTTCTGCTCGGACCTTTGCCAGACGTGCGACTTGATCAATTTGCAGTTGCGGATCGATCGGGAAGACATCAGCTGGTTCCGTGGAGGCATCGACGAACTTGTTCACACCGACCACAATTTTTTCACCGGAGTCGATCGCCTTGGCGTACGCATAGGCGGCTGATTCAATTTCGTCCTGCATGTAGCGACCTTCGATTGCTGCGACCGCGCCACCAAGCTCGTCAATCTTGGCCAGATACTCCATGGCCTTGGCTTCTATTTCGTTGGTGAGTGACTCAACAAAGTACGAACCAGCGAGAGGGTCAACCGTGTCGGCGACACCAGATTCGTAGCCCACAATCTGCTGGGTCCGCAGCGCGATTTTTGCAGCGCGCTCCGTTGGAAGACCAAGTGCTTCGTCAAAACCGTTGGTGTGCAATGACTGCGTACCACCAAGGGCTGCTGCCATTGCTTGCACCGTGACGCGCACAATGTTGTTCTCTGGCTGCTGAGCAGTCAACGTCGAGCCACCAACTTGCGTGTGGAACCGCAAAACTTTTGATCGATCATCCTTGGCCTTGAAGCGCTCCGTCATGATGCGTGCCCAGATACGTCGAGCAGCGCGGAACTTCGCCACCTCTTCAAAGAGGTTGTTGTGAGAGTTCCAGAAGAAACTCAGTCGAGGTGCAAAGACATCAACGTCCAGGCCTGCCGCCTGAGCGGCTTCGACGTAAGCAATGCCATTGGCAATGGTGAAGGCAATTTCCTGCACCGCAGTCGAACCAGCTTCACGGATGTGATAGCCGGAGATCGAAATGGTGTTCCAATTCGGAAGGTTTTCTGCGCAGTAGCCAAAGATGTCGACGATGAGTCGCATCGAGGGCCGTGGTGGGTAGATGTACGTCCCACGAGCCACATATTCCTTCAAGATGTCGTTTTGAATCGTCCCCCGGATTTGGTTGCCCTTCACGCCTTGTTCTTCAGCAACAAGTTCGTACATCAACAACAAGGTGCTCGCCGTCGAATTGATGGTCATTGATGTGGTGACTTGATCGAGAGGAAGGTCTTTCAAGAGCAGACGCATGTCGGCCAGCGAGTCGATGGCAACGCCCACCTTGCCGACTTCACCTTCGGCTCGTGGGTGGTCGGAGTCGTAACCCATCTGCGTTGGGAGGTCGAAGGCGCACGACAAGCCCGTCTGTCCCGCGTCGAGGAGAAACTTAAAACGCTGATTCGTTGATTCGGCATTGCCAAATCCTGCGTACTGGCGCATCGTCCACAAGCGACGCCGATACATCTCGGCGTGCACCCCTCGGGTGTACGGGAAGGAGCCAGGAGTGCCGAGTTCGATCGAAGGGTCAAAACCCTCAAGGTCAGCAGCCGTGTAGAGCTCGTTGATTTCGATTCCCGAGTCAGTGAATCGGTGGATGGGGGCGTTCTTGTCAGTCACAGACGCCAAGGTTAGAGCCCAGTGCGCCGCTCATCCCAATTCTTGCGTTCACCGGGTCATTACGCGTCAAATTCCCTCTTCTCGTCACGTGAATCGAGCGTCGCACGACAGGATAAGGCGGGCATCTAGTCTCACAATGAAGAGAGTCACCAACGAGGAGATCACATCATGGCCATTGCAGTCGGCGACCGTATCCCAGACGTCACCATCACCACCCTCAGCGAAAAGGGGCCCACCCCCGTCCAAACGGCCGATGTCCTTGGTTCAGGCAAAGTCGTCCTCTTTGCCGTTCCAGGTGCGTTCACTCCTACCTGTTCTGACCACCACCTGCCGAGCTACGTCGTCCGCAACGAAGAGCTGCGAGCTAAGGGCGTGGACACCATTGCCTGCATCTCTGTCAACGATGCCTTCGTCATGGGCGCCTGGGGCAAAGACCAAAACGTCGGCGATGGCGTCTTGATGCTCGCCGATGGCAATGGCGATTTCACTAAGGCACTCGGTCTCGAAATGGACGGCACTGGTTTCGGTCTCGGTCTGCGCTCGCAGCGTTACGCCATGATTATCGACAATGGCGTCGTCAGCCTTCTCAACATCGAGACTGGCGCCGGCACCATTGAGAAGAGTGGCGCTGAAGCGATTCTCGCCGCTCTCTAAGAAGCGGCTTCTCGCTCGCTAGCGAGCGTGTGGCATGCAGAGATCGTCGTATTCGGCGATCACAATTTCTGCAGCATTCTCGCCACACGCTGGGCACTCTGGGTCACGTCGCACCTTGAAGGTTCGATAGGACTCTTCAAGCGCGTCGAAGGCGAGGAGTTTGCCGACCAAAGGATCACCGAGGTCGAGCAACATCTTCAATGCCTCGAGCGCTTGAATTGAGCCAACGATTCCTGGAAGCACGCCGAGCACGCCTGCCTCTGAACAACTTGGTGCCAATTCTGCCGGTGGTGGCTCAGGGATCATGCAGCGATAGCAAGGTCCGACGTAGGGGTCAAAGACAGTGACCTGACCCTCAAAGCGAAAGATTGAACCGTGGATTACGGGAATGCGCTTCAGAAGGGCCGCGTCATTGACCAAATAACGCGTCGGGAAATTGTCGGTCCCGTCAACAATGAGGTCATAACCGTCAAGAATGTCAAGGACGTTGTCAGCCCCCAAGCGCGTGTCATAGGTGACGACGTTCAGGTCGGGATTCAGCAAAGTCAGCGTCTTCTTCGCTGAATCGACTTTGCGTTCACCGATGCGATCGAGGTTGTGCAGAATCTGGCGCTGCAAGTTCGACGCGTCGACAACATCCATGTCGATGATGCCAATTGTTCCTACTCCCGCGGCGGCCAGGTACAAGGCAGCAGGACTACCCAGTCCACCAGCGCCCAACATGAGCACCTTCGACTCCAGCAGCTTTTGCTGCCCCTTCTCTCCAACCTCCGGCAGCAGGAGATGGCGCTGGTAGCGGTTGCGCTGCTCAGCGTTCAAGGTCTGTGGTGTCACCCACGGCCGTCCTTCGTCCTTCCAGCGGTTGAAACCCCCGACCACGGAGACCACATCCGTGTAGCCAATGTCGCCAAGCGTCTTTGCTGCAAACGCTGAGCGAACGCCACCAGCGCAATAGACGACCACGGGTGCATCTTTTTCGAGAAGGCGAGCTTCAACCTGAAACTCAAGGTGACCACGAGGAATGTGGACCGCACCAGGGACGGTTCCTTGTTCATACTCATCTGGTTCACGCACATCCAAGAACGTCACCTTCCCGACGAGGTCGACGACCTCGTCGGGCTCTACTTCTCGGATATGTGACTTTGCGTCGTTTAAAAGCTCACGAGGGGTGGGCATCTCATCCTCCAACACTGTTCTGATTGGTGCCTCACTTAAAACACTACCATTCTGGTCAACATTCCCAATCGGGCAAAAGCCCCCTTCAAGGAGCCCTCGTGAACGTCACTGCAGCGTTGCGGCAACGCAGAATGGTCCGAAGTTTCGACACCTCCCCTCCCGACGAAACCCTTGTTCGCGAGATCTTCACGACGTCCTTGCTCGCCCCCACTGCAGGGCATTCACGTGGTATTTCATGGCTCATGCTCATTGGGCCCGAGGAGCTCACGACCTACTTTGAAGCCGCCACCGATGAGCACTGGCGGAAGACTGCAGCACGTGCGCCGGGTCTTCGCAACGCATCTGCAGCAGGCATTCTGCTCATGGATCCCGAGGCCTACGTTGCTCGCTACAGCGAATCCGACAAAGCTACATCGGGCCTCGGTGCTGGACCGACCGCTTGGCCGGTTCCTTATTGGGTGGGCGACGCGGGCGCCGCCAGCATGGCTGCGCTCTTACTCATCGAAGAAGCAGGCTTGAGCGCCGCATTTCTCGGCGCGTTTCGACACGAAGAACGAATCAAGGCCGCCTTCGAAATTCCAGACACGTACTCGATCTACGGCACCATTCTTCTTGGCGTCGGCGCATCTGACGATCGACGTTCCGCATCACTGGATCGACCGGGACCAACACGAGCCGAACGGGTTATGCGACCGTTCGAACGCTAAGCGCTAGGTCGCAGAACGCAAATATTCGAGGATGGTCATCAAACTAAATGCCGTGCCACCCTTGGCATAGATCCCTGAGTTCTTTTCAGATCGCCCGGGTCCGGCGATATCGAGGTGCACCCAGGGGCGTCCGTCAACGAAGTGCTGCAAAAAGAGCGCTGCAGAGATCGTTCCTGCTTCGCCGGCTGCACCTGTATTTTTGATATCTGCGATTTCAGACGTGATGTGGCTTTCGTACTCTTCGACCAGAGGAAGTCTCCAGAGCTTCTCACCGCTTCGTTCTGCAGCTTCCCCGAAAGCCTGGGCCGCACCATCGGAATTGCTTAACAGCGCGCCTACTCCTGTGCCAAGGGCCACAACAGCTGCTCCGGTCAGCGTCGCCACGTCGACAATGAGATCGGGAGATTCCTCCACCGCGAGCGCGAGTCCATCGGCCAAAATCAATCGTCCCTCAGCATCGGTATTCAGCACTTCTATGGTTGTGCCGCTTCTCGGAATCAACACGTCACCAGGCTTCAGAGCTGAGCCGCTGGGCATATTTTCTGCCATCGGCGCAATGGCGGTCACCCGAACCGCAACGTTGAGCGCTGCCAATGCACTCATCAGAGACAGCACAACGGCGGCACCTGTCATATCGGTCTTCATGGTGGTCATTCCATTCGCCGACTTCAGAGAAAGACCGCCAGAATCGAACGTAATGCCCTTCCCCACGAGCACTACATGCGTGTCGCTCGGCACCGCGGGCTCGTAACTTGCCTTCACCAGTCGGGGCGCTTCTTGTGATCCTTTCGCAACTCCCAACAGGCCGCCGAGTCGCTCGTCGCCAATACGGCGTTCATCCCACACTTCAACGCTGACACGCGGAGCCTCAGCTAGGAAGGTCGCGGCCTCGTCAGCAAGCCGCGTTGGCGTCATCGTGCTCGGGACTTGATTCACAAAATCTCGTGCGCGACTGACCGCTGCAGCGATCGCCCCTGCAACCTCCACGCTTGACGGCGTTGCACCGAGAAGTTCGAGGTGCTCGAGTCCTTGTGGTGAAGCTTTTGCTCGAATTTCAAAACGATATGACGCCAAGAGGCCGCCAATTGCCGCAGCTTCTGTGGCGGTGTCAGAGCCTTCGACGAGAAGCAGGGCTCGAGTTCCTTGTGCCAGCCGCACCACTTGCGCACCTACTGCTCGCCACTGCTCAGCAGTGGGGCGTTCTCCCATGCCGACTAACAGCAGCGTCGGCCGTCCTGGTCCCTTTGACAACACAATGCTCTGGCCTGCCTTGGCCTCAAAGCGGTGGCGGGTGGCGTAGTCGGCATCAAGCGATACAGAGACGCCAATGAGTTCCGTCAACGCTCGAATACTTGCAAGAGGCGCAAATTCGCCATTTGTTGCAACGAAAGGGATGGCGATGACGTCATACTCCCCGGTGGGGACGTCGCACGCGGTGACAGCGAGGTGCAGAGGCATCAGGCTTTTCTCCTTTTGGCCAACACATGGTCATCGCCTTCTGCCCATCGTGCCATTGTCCAAACAAGGTCAGAGAGGCGATTGAGATACGCCACGACCTGGCTTCCATCAAGGTCGTAGCCCACTGCAATGCGCTCGGCGCGACGAATGACCGTTCGCGCGACATCGAGCGAGGCAGAGACAAGGTTCTGACCCGGTATGACGAACTCTGTGGGCATCTCCACACGCTCACTGAGCGCATCAATGCGGCGCTCGAGGTCCGCTGTCATCTCCGGCGTGATCAATGAAATGCCTGGCTTCAGCTTGTGCCGATTTTCTGGCGCTGTCGCTACCTCTGCCATAAGGCAATACAGGTCTCGCTCAATTTCAGTCAACATGGCATCAAGTTCTGGGTCCTCGAGCCCATGAGCACGCGCCAAACCCAACATTGCTTGTGCTTCATCAACAGCCCCATTGACCTCGATGGGATCGGTGTCTTTGCGAACCCGGCCTCCATAGAGCAGTCCGGTTGTGCCGTCGTCGCCATCTCGCGTGTAGATCTGCATAATTGCCGACACTATCGGGGTCCCCGGTAGCCTTGGGACTTATGTCGCAACGAATTCCGCTCCTCCCTCGCCTCACGGCGGCCACTGACCCGTACTTGGCCGCTCTGGCACGGAAGGTTTTGGTCTTTGACGGAGCGACGGGTACCAATCTGCAACTGATGGAATTGACCGCCGATGACTTCGGTGGGCCCGCCCTCGAAGGTTGCAATGAAATCTTGGTAGACACCCGTCCAGACGCCATCGATCGGCTGCACCGCTCCTTTTTGGAGGTCGGCTGTGACGTGATCGAAACGGACTCCTTCGGCTCATTTTCAATTGTGCTCGCCGAATACGGACTTGAGGCCCGGGCTGAAGAGCTCTCGTTGCGCTCCGCAGAACTCGCCCGCATCGCCGCCGACGCATTCTCTACGAACGAGCACCCTCGTTTCGTCGCTGGTTCCATGGGACCGGGCACCAAATTCCCCACTTTGGGACAAATCTCCTATGAGGCGTTGCGAGACTCCTATCAAGAACAAGCTCGAGGGCTTCTCCGAGGTGGCGTTGATCTCCTCATTATCGAGACCATGTTTGACCTCCTCGGCGCCAAGGCGGCCATCAACGCCGCTCGCCTCGCCATGGCCGATGTCGGCAGGCAGGTGCCGATCCAGGTGCAAGTCACGATCGAACTCACCGGTCGCATGCTTCCCGGTACGGAAATCGGTGCCGCCCTTGCTGCACTTGAGGCAATGCACGTTGACGTCATTGGTTTGAATTGCGCAACTGGCCCCGTCGAAATGGGAGAACCCCTTCGGTATCTCGCAGAGCACGCTCGAATTCCCATCTCGAGCCTTCCCAACGCTGGTCTTCCTAGCGTGGTTGACGGGAAGATGCACTACGACCTCACCCCTGAGGCTTTGGCCGAACATCTTTCCCGATTCGTCGAGGAATTCGGCGTCAACGTCGTTGGCGGTTGCTGCGGGACGACGCCAGCGCACCTCAAAGCTGTTGTTGATGCAGTCGGCTCCCTCGCTCCCATTCCTCGGAGCGCTGTCTTCGAACCATCCGCCGCCTCCATTTACTCTGCGGTTCCCTTCCGGCAGGACACGTCTTTCCTGGTCATCGGAGAACGAACTAACGCCAACGGGTCGAAGAAATTCCGCGAAGCGATGCTGGAGGGCGATTGGGACACCTGTGTCGCAATGGCGAAAGACCAGGTACGCGAAGGCTCGCACGTGATTGACGTGTGCGTGGACTACACCGGCGCCAACGGGGTCGATGACATGGAAGAAATCGTCAGTCGATTCGCGACGCAGTCAACAGTGCCCTTGATGGTGGACACCACCGAAGCACCCGTCGCTGCAACAGCCTTGTCGTGGTTGGGCGGGCGAGCTCTCCTGAACTCGGTGAACCTTGAAGAGGGGGATGGCGAGGGAACGCGCCTCGATCTCTTTTTACGGCTTGCTCGGGAATTTGGGAGCGCGGTGGTTGCAACCTGCATCGACGAAGAGGGGCAGGCACGTACTGCCGAGTGGAAACTGCGCGCCGCTCGAGCAATTCGTGACATTGCAGTCGAGCGCTACGGGCTCGAGCCAGAAGATCTGATGTTTGACCCCCTTGCACTCCCCCTGTCGACGGGAATGGAAGAGTCACGTCGGGATGGCATCGAAACGATCGAAGCCATCAAACTTATTAAGGCCGAGCTCCCAGGAGTTTCTACGGTCCTTGGACTTTCAAATGTGTCCTTCGGTCTCAATCCAGCTGCCCGCCAAGTCTTGAACTCGGTCTTTTTGCACGAATGCGTCGCCGCAGGACTGGATGCTGCCATCGTGCACGCCTCAAAAATCCTCCCGCTCTCAAAGATTGATGATCGCGTTCGTGAGGTTTGCTTGGACCTCATTTACGACCGTCGCAGCGAGGGATATGACCCACTTCAAGAACTCTTAGCCCTCTTTGAGGGGGTGACGGTTTCCTCTCAGTCTCAAGAAGACTTGGGCGAGCTTCCCTTAAGCGAACGACTCGGACGCCGAATCATTGATGGCAATCGCAACGGTCTTGAAGCTGACCTCGATGACGCCATGGCGTCAGGCATGGCACCGCTCGACATCGTCAACGACCATCTCTTAGAAGGGATGAAGACCGTTGGGGAGCTTTTCGCTTCGGGCGAGATGCAGTTGCCGTTTGTTTTGTCGTCGGCCGAGACTATGAAACAAGCGGTGGCGTACCTCGAACCACACATGGAAAAGGCGGATCAAGGTGGTCGCGGCACCATTGTGCTCGCCACGGTCAAGGGCGATGTCCATGACATTGGCAAAAACTTGGTCGACATTATCTTCACGAACAACGGCTACGAGGTCGTCAACCTTGGCATCAAGATTGGCGTCAACGAAATGATTGAAGCAGTCAAAGAGCACAACGCCGATGCGCTCGGCATGAGCGGCCTCCTGGTGAAATCAACGCTCATCATGCGAGAAAACCTCGAAGAGATGAATGAGCGTGGACTCTCCGACGTTCCCGTGTTGCTCGGCGGCGCAGCGTTGACACGCACCTACGTAGAACGCGATCTGCGCGAGACCTATCACGGCCGGCTTTTCTATGGCAAAGACGCCTTCGAAGGCCTCCACACCATGGACCGTCTCATGGAAATCAAGCGAGGCACGCTTGAAGACCCCGACTTTGGACGTGTGATTTCGACCAAGAATGTCCAGCGCCGTTTCCGCGATGCCACCGATGACTACGTCGAAGGACAGCCCCTACGCGCACCGAGTGTTGCACTTGACAATGCGATTCCGACACCGCCCTTCTTGGGCTCTCGAGTAGCAAAGGGAATCCCCCTCGACGACATCATCCCGTATCTCAATCAGACGGCGCTCTTTCGAAATCAATGGGGCTTTCGTCCAGAAGATGGTGAGGATGACGCGGCATTTAAAGAACGCGTCTCGGCCACCTTGCGAGAAGAGTTGGGAACTGCAATCGCTGACGACCTCCTCGTCCCACAAGTGGTGTGGGGACATTGGGCGGCGAACGCAGAGGGCAATGACGTCGTGCTCTTCGACGATGATGAGCGAACTTCGGAACTCACTCGCTTTCGATTCCCCCGCCAAAAAGTTGAACCCTGGCTCTGCATTGCAGACTTTTTTGCACCGGTTGACTCAGGGCGCAAGGACTACGCCAGCTTCATGCTCGTCACGATGGGACAGCGCGTCTCCGAGCGTTGCAAGGAGCTTTTTTCGGCCAACGAGTATCAGCGCTATCTCTTTTTGCACGGTCTTGGCGTAGAAATGGCCGAGGCGCTTGCGGAACTGTGGCACCGTCGCATCCGAGAAGAACTTGGCATTGCCGACGAAGACGGGCCTTCGGTCGCAGGTCTCTTCCGTCAGCAATATCGAGGTGGACGTTATTCCTGGGGTTATCCCGCATGTCCTGACCTCACGGACAACGCCAAAGTTGCAGACCTCCTCGAGGCAAGTCGTATCGGCGTCGAAGTCTCCGAAGGCTTCCAACTCCACCCCGAACAAACCACCGATGCCATCATCTGCCACCACCCACAGGCCAAGTACTTCGTCGCATGAGTTTGCTCGGCACCCAAGTAGACCTTGAACTCGGTCGGCCTGCCGATGGTGGTGGTTTCGTCGGTCGGCTCGAGGATGGACGTGTGGTTTTCGTTCGCCATGGCCTCAGCGGAGAGCGGGTGCGCGCCACCATCACAGAAGAACACGCTCGATGGGCGCGTGCCGACGCAATTGAGATCATCGAGGCCTCTCCCGATCGAGTCACGCCTCCTTGCCCGCATGCAGGTCCGAGCGGCTGTGGCGGCTGTGACTACCAGCACATAGCGCTCAGCAAACAGCGGCACCTGAAAAGTGAGTTGTTGGCCGATCAACTCCGCCGAGTGGCCGGTCTAGATCTCCACGTTGCGGTCGAAGCACTGGGTGACACCGGCCTCGGCACAAGGACGCGAGTTCGTTTTGGCATCACGCCCTTTGGTGCTCTCGGGATGCGTCGCCGGCACAGTCGAGATCTCGTCGAAGTCGAGACCTGTCTCCTTGGTGTGCCAACAATCACGTCTCTCGATCTTTCCGACAGAGACTGGCCGCCTGGTGACGATCTCCAAGTTGTCGCGTTGAACGGTGTCGACGAGGCAACGATTGCCGTTGTTGAGTGGAGCGACGACGACAACGTCGAAGATGCCGCCACCGGCGAGGCCGGCGAACTTCTTGACGATGACATCGGTGCGCAGTGGACCGAGGTGGGAGACATCGCTCTGCGCGTCTCCGCCGATTCCTTTTTTCAGATCCATACTCGAGCTCCAGAGGTCTTAGTGGCCACAGTTCTCCAAAGTCTTGATCCTCAAGAAGGTGACGTCATCCTCGACCTCTACTCAGGCGTCGGTCTCTTCACCGTCCCAATTGCGGATCGGATAGGCACGACAGGAATGGTGATCGGCATCGAAGCCTCGCCAGCCGCTGCGGAGGATGCTCGCATTAATCTCGAAGATCGAAGCCAAGCTCGAGTAGTCGAGGCGACGGTCACGCCAACAGTGCTCGCTCCCTATCTCGCCAATGCGCAGCGCGCCGTCATCGATCCTCCACGCTCTGGAGTGGACAAGCGAGCGTTACGCGCCATTGCACAAAGCAGTCTGCAACGCATTGTCATGGTGTCATGCAATCCAAGTACCTTCGCTCGCGATCTCAAAGTGTTGCTTGACGAGGGTTGGAAACTCGATGTCCTGCGTGCATTCGATCTCTTCGAGATGACCGAGCACCTCGAAGTGGTTGCTACCTTGTCACGCTGACGGCTTGGCACTCAGTGTGAGCGCCACAGGAACGGTTGATTCTGCAGCTTCGCGAGCGTGATAGCTCGATCGAGTTAACGGTGACGACTGCACATGGGAGAGTCCCAGGGCTTTTCCTTGTTCGGCGAGCCAGTCGAAGAGTTCGGGGCTGCCGTAGCGAGCGACAGGCAAATGATCCTTCGTCGGGCGCAAATATTGACCAATGGTGACGAGAGAAACGCCCACGGCGGCGAGATCTTCGAGTGTTTCAACAAGTTCCTCATCGGTCTCTCCAAGACCGACCATGAGACCAGACTTGGTCACAAATCCCTGTGCGGCACTCCGTGCGAGCACACCGAGGCTCCGGGCATATCCCGCTGAAGGCCGCACCGCACGCTGAAGTCGAGCCACGGTTTCAATGTTGTGGTTCAACACGTCTGGCTGTGCGTCAAGAATGACCTGGAGGTCACCCTCACTCCCTTTGAGGTCAGAAATCAACACTTCTACTGCGGTGTCGGGTCGACGTTCTCGAATAGCTCGGATCGTCGCAGCAATGGCGCCTGCCCCACCATCACTCAGGTCGTCACGAGCCACACAGGTCACGACAGCATGGCTCAAGTTCATCCGCTCCACCGCCTCGGCTACGCGGGCTGGTTCCGTGGCGTCGAGTGGGAGGGGTTTGCGAGTGTCAACCAAACAAAAACCACATGCTCGGGTGCAGCGTTCTCCATTAACCATGAAGGTTGCTGTGCCATCGGCCCAGCACTCGTAAATATTTGGGCACCCTGCTTCTTCACAGACCGTCACGAGACCAAGATCACTAATGACGCCTCTCGTTGCTCGATAGTCGGCACCTAAACGCACGGGTACACGCAACCACTCGGGCTTTCTCTCGGCTACGGGTAGTGCAGCCTCTGGACGAACCCCCGCAGCTCGTAAGCGACGCAATTTCATCGGCTCGCTTCCGAGAGCGAGCGCAGAGACATCCTCAAGCGCCCCCACAGAAACAACTTCGGCATTTCGATCTGGAGCGAGACGCCGAGCAAGTGAGGCGCTCAGGACATCAGTGACTTCTTTGAGCGATGCGTGTGCGCCACACGCTGCGAGCGACGTCACCCCAAATTCGGAAATGCCGCAAGGAACGATGGCATCAAAAAGGGAGAGATCCGTAGTGACATTCAATGCCACGCCGTGCAAGGTCCTTCGTGCGCCATCAACGCGTTGCGTGCGAACACCAATTGCTGCAATTTTCCTTGGCGCCTCGCCATCGATACCTACCCACACCCCGGGATAACCCACGTGACGTCCAATGCCGCCGACGTGCTCTGGGGGGAGAAATGTCGAAACAGTATCGATTATTGCATCTTCAAGATTTGCGACGTGGGCGGCGATGGCCTTTGGGTCATCGTCGATCGTGATCTGTGCATATCCGACGAGTTGACCTGGGGCATGGAGCGTGACGTCGCCTCCACGATCCGTTGCCACGAGAACTGCACCGATCGTGTCGGGGTCGGCGAGCACATGACTACGATCCGCGTTCTTGCCCAGTGTGATCGTGATCGGGTGTTCAAGAATCTCGACATAGTCAATGCCGCTCTCGAAAAATGCTTGCTGAAGCGCTCGAGCTTCTTCGAAGGGGACTCGGCCCAGGTGACGAATCCTCAGTGGCTCCATCAGAGCTCTGCGGTCCAATCCTGCGTCTCCAAGAGCGTTGCGACACGCTCGAGGAACTGCGATGCAGTGGTGACGTCCACGACACGTGCGTCAAAGGCCAGGCCCAAGACGCCGATAGAGCGAATAGCAATGGAGTCAGTGCCATCTTCGTCACTCACCACGATGGCCTGTCGACTGATGCCTCCCACACTCAAGACAGCAACCTGCGGTTCAATCAACTGAGGGATAGAGACGAGAACCCGCGGCGACGCCGGAGCGGTCACTGAAAACGTTCCTCCAATGAGATCTTCGACGCCGAGGTCTCCCGATCGCGAACGGAGTCGAATGTCTGCGAGTCGGCGCGACAAGCCACGGAGATTCAAATCTTGTGCATCAGGAATGACTGGAACGAGGAGGTGTCCTTCAAGGTCAAGCGCCACACCAATATTGCGTTGCGAATGGACGTTGACTCGTCCCTCGCTCAACGATGCATTGAGAAGCGGGAACTCTCCCAATGCCTCGACAGCAGCGCGGACTGCAAAAATAACGTCATCCAAGACAATGCCTTCTCGCGCAGCTGCTTGTGCAGCTGGTGCTTTCTTGGCTTTCACTACTGCCTCGTAGTCAGCTTCGAGCGCTACGAAACCGCGGGGCGAACTTCCCATCGGGGCCTCAACGAAGAGTGCCGCTGGGCGGTTCTCCGTCACACTTCGAGGTGCCTGCACGGCCGCTTCAGCATCAGCTCGGGTGATTCGTCCACCTGTCCCAGTTGCGGCCACCGCTGCTGCGCTCAAGCCGTTCTCGCTCAAGAGCTTTCGGATCATTGGAGAATTCGTGACGCTGCCGCTCGTGACCCCAGCCTGAGCCGGGACTGGAGCCGGAATCGGCGCAGCGGCGATCGGCGTCGCTTCATTGGGACGAGCATCTGGTTCTGGTGTCGTCACCGTCGGCGCAGCACTCGGTGCGGAAACATCACCAGCGTCGCCGATCACTGCAACAGTGGCGCCGACTTCGACGGTGTCGCCCTCTTCGAAAAGTATGGACGTGATGA
>Ga0164296_1000598_pt1 | contig 42017 bp, 45 predicted proteins | sample GEODES057metaG_FD_113533 | JGI IMG/M metagenome (GOLD analysis project Ga0164296, IMG submission 113533) | Dystrophic lake water microbial communities from Trout Bog Lake, Wisconsin, USA - GEODES057 metaG | ecosystem: Environmental > Aquatic > Freshwater > Lake | place: USA: Trout Bog Lake...
ATTGCCAATTGGCTAGCTTCTTCCAAAGATACAGAGTTATTAAGAGGCACTGGGGATTTACAAAGAATCGGCTGTTGGATCAAAGGACTATAAGTATCACTAAATAAAGGAATATCCGTAACGCCTAAAGCACCTAAAGTCTCGCCGTGATAACTATTTTGCAAACAGACAAACTTGGACTTACTCGTAAAGCCTAAATTACGCCAATAATGAAAACTCATCTTTAAAGCAATTTCAACAGCAGAAGCACCGTCAGAGCCATAAAATGCTCGGCCAAGATGATGACTGGTAAGAGCACTCAAACGTTCTGATAATTCCACGACAGGACGATGCGTCATGCCAGCTAGCATCACATGTTCTATTTCACTGAGTTGATTAATGATGGCTTGATTAATGTAAGGATTAGAGTGACCAAATAAATTGGTCCACCATGAACTAATCGCATCTAAGTAAGATTTACCTTCATAATCATAGAGAAATACACCGCGACCGTTCTTAATGGCTACCAAAGGGGACTCTTCATGAGCCTTCATTTGGGTACATGGGTGCCAAACCGAGTTTAAACTTCTATCAGTCCAAGGTTGATCTATCATCTGTTTATTATAGATTCACAGTTTACTTATGAGCTGAATTAGAGGAAAAGCTCAGAAAATTCTTCAATAATTTTATGAATTTGGCGCAGTTACATTGAACTGCGCCACTTTTTCACTCAATTTTGGCGCAGTTCAATGTAACTGCGCCAAAACTAGAACTTGATTACGGTATAAAAAAGTTAACGTTTTACCTCTTTAGAAGAGGGGCGGGTGCCAATGACGACTGCGAAGTTAAACGTTTGACCTTTACGATCTATACTCAAATTCGCATTAGTACCAGGCTCTAAGTTAGCAACTGCATTTAATAAATCTCGTATGTCATTGATCGATTTATCGTTCACTTGCTTTAATAAGTCACCTGGTTTGATACCAACCTTTTCTGCAGGACCATTTTTTAAGACCCCAGAGATTAATACTCCTTTTGAATTTTCAGGTAAATCAAAAGCTTTGATGACTTCTGGAGAGAGTTCACGAGGCTCGACCCCAATCCAACCCCTAGTCACTGAACCTGTTTTTACAATCGATTCCATCACCTGTTTGGCAAGGTTAACTGGAATCGCAAAGCCAATACCCATGGAACCACCACTCTTTGAGAAAATGGCAGTATTAATCCCAATTAAACGACCCTGCGTATCGACGAGAGCACCACCAGAATTACCCGGATTAATAGCTGCGTCGGTTTGAATAAAATTCTCAAAGGTATTAATTCCTAAATGATCACGTCCTAATGCTGAAACAATGCCGGAGGTCACAGTTTGACCAACACCAAAAGGATTACCAATCGCAAGCACGACGTCACCCACTCGCACAGAATTAATATCAGCTAAAACTATCGGTTCTGGCAAATCTTTTAAGTCGATTTTTAAAATTGCTACGTCTGTATCGGGATCACTTCCCACTAAGACAGCTTTGGTTTTACGACCGTCACCCAATGCCACCTCGATTAAATCAGCCCCTTCAATCACGTGATGGTTGGTCATAATGAGACCTTCCTTGCTGATAATGACACCGGATCCTGTACTAAATTCTGGCGATTCATCCGGTTGACTATTCGGGTCACCAAAGAAAAAGTTAAACCACTCTTCTTGACTATTGGGAGTTGGTTTTTGGGAGGGCTTTGATTTATGGGGGTTACGCGATTTGGCAACTGGTTCAGCAGTTCTACTACCAAAAATATTGACAACCGCCGGCATAGATAGCTTCACCGCATCATGGTAAGAACCAGGAGAGACAACATCCGAACCAACGGAAGATTCTTTTAATGTAATAGAAGAAATGGGACTAAAAATATTTAAACTGGACAGTAAATTGGGTTTTAAGGTGCTAATAACAAAAATAAGCGCTAGAAAAACTGTTGTTACTTGTGCAAAAATTAACCATAATCGTTTAGCCATAGGACATATCTCTTTAATCAGATTTAAAAAATGAAGAAAAAACCACTTAACCGTAATACGTTATCAGAATATCTAAAAACTTATTTATTGACAACGCAATTTAAAGATTATTGCCCAAATGGCTTACAAGTGCAGGGCAGGGATCAAATTAATAAAATTGTTTGCGGAGTTACTGCATCCAAAGCATTAATTGAAAAAGCTATAGAGGCTAAAGCGGATGCAATTATCGTCCACCATGGTTGGTTCTGGAAGAACGATGATTCGAGGATCATCGGTCAGTTATATGAGCGCTTGAAGTTGTTAATGGATCATCAAATCAATTTATTTGCTTACCATTTGCCATTAGATAACCATGCTGAGGTTGGTAATAATGTGCAGTTAGCTAAATTATTGAATATTAAAATCAAAGGCCAACATCCACAAAACCCAATGGTGTGGCTAGGTGAACTTGATTTAAAAAGAAATACTTTAGAAAAGTTTGGTCAGCACATCACAAAAGCATTAAACCGAGAACCTTTAATCATTGGAGATTTGACAAAAAAGGTTAAAAAAGTTGCATGGTGCACAGGTGGTGCGCAGCACTACTTTAAAGATGCAATTGATTTGAATGTAGATGCTTTTATCAGTGGAGAAATTTCAGAACCAACTTTTCACTTAGCTAATGAGTTTAATGTGGCTTATATTTCAGCTGGTCATCATGCTACGGAAAGAGGCGGGGTGATTGCCCTTGGCAAGCACTTACAAATGAAATTGGGCTTGGAATGCGAATTTATAGATATCCCAAACCCAGTTTAAAAAATTAAGCTTTAATTACTTTTTTAAGTTGTCACGAATCTCACGCAGCAATAAAACTTCTTCTGATGCTGGTGCCGGAGCAGGTTCTGGAGCTGCAGCAGCTTCTTTTTCAGCAGAAAGACGAATTTTATTCATGATCTTAACAAGTTGAAAAATAACGAACGCAAGGATGATGAAGTTGAGCAAGATGGTAAAGAAATTACCATAAGCAAACATCGGCACACCTGCTTTTTTAAGAGCGTCATAAGTCCTGTTAATGCCCTCTGGAACATGACCTAGAACGATAAATAAATTACTAAAATCAATACCACCACCGGTAATAAAGGCAATAACCGGCATGATGATGTCACCGACCATTGAGTCTACAATCTTGCCGAAAGCGCCACCAATGATGACACCAACAGCTAAATCCATTACATTGCCCTTCATGGCAAATTCTTTAAATTCACTAATAATTGCCATATTTTTATCTCCAAATTTAAATTAAAACAAGTATTTAAAAAGAATAACATAAGAAAATTAACTACTTAAAAAGAAAAATAGATAGCTTAAAGATTATTTTTCTAAAGGTTGTTTATAATGCTGACTAGGGAATACTCTTATAAATAATTTATTGAGATTGTGATGAGCGCTGAAGAAAATACAAATGTACAGCCAGAGACCTCTGCTGAGTTAAACAAAGATCGTCGTAACTGGTTAATTGCCACCTCTGTTATGGGTGGTATTGGTGGAGCAGGTGTAGTGTTACCCTTGGTAAACACTTTTGCTCCTTCTGAAAAAGCCAAAGCTGCTGGTGCTCCGGTTGAAATGGACATCACTGGTATGCAACCAGGCGAATTAAGAACAATTGAATGGCGTGGTAAGCCTGTTTGGGTAATTCGTAGAACACCTGAACAAGTAGCTGATCTTACTAAAAATGATGCTAATTTAGCAGATCCTAAATCAGAAAGATCTCCTGATGCATTGACGCCTGTTTATGCCCGCAATGAAGGTCGTTCGATTAAGCCTGAATATTTCGTTGGCGTTGGTATTTGCTCCCATTTGGGTTGCTCACCAAACGCTAAGTTTGATAAGGGCGCACAACCGTCGCTTCCTGGTGATTGGTTGGGTGGTTTCTTATGCCCTTGCCATGGCTCTACTTTTGATATGGCGGGTCGTGTATTTAAAAACAAACCAGCGCCAGATAATTTAGAAGTGCCACCACATATGTATTTAACCGACACCAAGATTTTGATTGGTGAAGATAAGAAAGCTTAAGGAGATCAGTAATGGCATTTCATGAAAAAGAAGTCTCAGCTAATGCGGGAAGTGGAGAAAAATTATTGGCATGGGTTGATTCCCGTTTTCCATTAACATCCACTGTCAAGGCACACTTAACTGAGTATTACGCACCGAAGAATTTTAACTTCTGGTATTTTTTCGGATCTTTAGCGATTCTTGTACTAGCTTTACAAATCATTACTGGTATTTTCCTGGTAATGCATTACAAGCCTGATGCAGAAAAAGCCTTCCAATCTGTTGAATACATCATGCGTGAAGTTCCATGGGGATGGTTGGTGCGTTATATGCATTCTACTGGCGCTTCCATGTTTTTCATTGTGGTATATATGCACATGTTCCGCGGCCTAATTTATGGCTCATATCGTAAGCCCCGTGAATTAGTATGGATTTTTGGTTGTACTATTTTCTTGTGTTTAATGGCTGAAGCGTTCTTCGGTTATTTGCTACCTTGGGGTCAAATGTCCTATTGGGGCGCACAAGTGATTGTGAACTTATTCTCTGCGATTCCAATTATTGGCCCTGATTTATCACTTTGGATCCGTGGCGACTATGTGGTTGGTGATGCGACATTGAATCGTTTCTTCTCATTCCACGTGATTGCTATTCCACTCGTTTTGGTTGGTCTAGTTGCAGCTCACATTGTGGCGTTGCATGAAGTCGGCTCAAACAATCCTGATGGTGTTGAAATTAAAGAAACGTTGGATTCTAAAGGTATTCCATTGGATGGTATTCCTTTCCACCCGTTCTATTCAGTACATGACGTGATGGGTGTTGGGGTCTTTGCTATGATTTTTGCTTTTGTAGTATTTTTCGCTCCCGAAATGAGTGGATACTTCTTAGAAGCCAATAATTTCGTGCCAGCAAATCCACTTCAAACACCTCCACACATTGCTCCAGTATGGTATTTCACGCCGTTCTACTCCATGCTTCGTGCGACAACATCTGAGTTCCTGCTACCCATGTGGATTTTTGCAGCAGTAATGTTTTGGATGGCCTCAAGAGGTGCTGCGATCAAAACTAAAGCGATTTTTGGGGTAATTTTAGTTATTCTTGGTTTAGGATTTCACTTCTTAGATGCGAAATTTTGGGGTGTGTTAGTAATGGGTGGTTCCGTTGTTATCTTCTTCTTCCTACCTTGGTTAGATAACTCACCAGTAAAATCAATTCGCTACAGACCGGGTTTTCATAAGTATATTTACGGGGTATTTGTAGTTTGTTTCGTGATTTTGGGTTATTTAGGTATTCAACCACCTTCAGCAATTGCAGAGAAAGTTGCCCAAGTTTGTACTATTTTCTACTTTGGATTCTTCTTAGCGATGCCTTACTGGAGTAAGATCGGCACATTTAAACAAGTTCCTGACCGTGTAACTTTTGCAGCGCACTAAGGTTGAAAATAATGAATAATAAAATGAAAACAATTTTAAATTTATGTAAAGCTGGATTGCTGGCATTGAGTATTTCAGTTGCAGGTTTAGGTTTAGCTAACGAAGCGGGGTACCCTTTAGATAAAGCACCAGATCGTTTAAACGACATGAGTGCTTTACAAAATGGTGCAAAGATTTTCGTCAACTACTGCCTCAATTGTCACAGTGCGGTGAGTATGCGTTATAACCGTTTACGTGATATTGGCCTTTCAGATGAACAAATCAAGCAAAATCTTTTGTTTACTGGCGAAAAAGTGGGCGATTTGATGAAAATCTCCATGATTGAAAAAGAATCAAAAGAGTGGTTCGGTAAAGCTCCTCCTGATTTATCTGTAGAAGCAAGATCAAGAGGTTCAGACTGGATTTACACTTACCTTCGTACTTTTTACCGTGATGATTCAAGACCGACTGGTTGGAATAATTTGGTATACAAAAACGTCGGTATGCCACACATCCTTTGGGAGTTACAAGGAGAGCGTGTTGCCAAATTCGAAGAGGCTAAAGGTGAACACGGCGGTGGTGAGCATTTTGTCGGCTTTGAACAGCTTACTCCTGGCAAAATGAATCAACAAGAATTTGATAACAATATGGGTGATCTCACAGCATTCTTGACTTGGATGAGTGAGCCTGGTCAATTACAACGTAAGCGCATTGGTGTAATTGTGTTACTATTCTTAGCCGTATTCACAGTTTTCGCTTGGAGATTGAATGCAGCTTATTGGAAGAGTATTCATTAATATTCTTTGATGTGAGCCAAGGCAGATGACTTAGGTTATCTGCTTTTTCTATTGATGCTTTATAAGGAAATGCTCCTATGATGGTTCTTTATTCGGGTACAACATGCCCATTTTCACAACGTTGCCGCTTAGTTTTATTTGAAAAAGGCATGGATTTTGAAATCCGTGATGTCGATTTATTCAACAAGCAAGAAGACATTTCGGTAATGAATCCCTACGGCCAGGTACCTATCTTGGTTGAGAGAGATTTAATTTTGTATGAGTCAAATATCATCAACGAATACATTGATGAGCGCTTTCCACACCCACAGTTAATGCCACCTGATCCGGTTGCTAGAGCACGTGCAAGATTGTTCTTATTTAATTTTGAGAAAGAGTTATTTGTGCACGTTTCTGTTTTAGAAAACGAAAAAGGTAAATCAGCTCAGGCAGTTCTTGACAAGTCTAGACTAGCAATTAGAGATCGCTTAACAATGCTTGCCCCAATTTTTGTTAAAAACAAATATATGCTTGGTGAGGAATTTTCAATGTTAGACGTTGCCATCGCACCATTACTCTGGCGACTCGAGCATTACGGCATTGATTTATCGCGTAATGCAGCACCTTTACTCAAATATGCTGAAAGAATCTTTAGTCGTCCAGCATATATCGAGGCTTTAACACCTTCAGAAAAAGTAATGCGTCGTTAATATGCAAATTGGGGATGAGTCACAAAGAACTGCGATACCGAGTACAAAGCCTTACTTAATTAGGGCTTTGCATGAGTGGTGTATCGATTTTGGCTTTACCCCCTACTTGTCAGTTTTTGTAGATGAAACCGTTCAAGTTCCAATTGAGTATGTCAGAAAAGATGAGATTGTCCTTAATATTGGACCAACAGCTTGTCAGGAACTCTTAATTGATAACGAATGGATAAGTTTTAAAGCAAGATTTAATGGCATCTCCAAAGAGTTGTTAGTACCAATCACACACGTGATGGCAATTTACTCTAAAGAGAATAGCCAAGGCATGAGTTTTCCGGTTAACATTCCTGAAATTAAGCCAGTGCAAAAACCTAAAATTGAAAAAGAAAACCAAGATACAACAAACAAACCGAAATCTCATCTAAAGTTAGTAAAGTAGTATAAAATACTAGTTCTTAATTAAAGCCCCATTAGCTCATCTGGTAGAGCAACTGATTTGTAATCAGTAGGTGGTCTGTTCGAGTCGGACATGGGGCACCAAAATTCAAAAGATTTGTTGTTTACAGGCAGCAAATCTTTTTTCGTTTTAGCAATAAACTATTTATCGATAAGCGATTTAAGACGTTTTTATAGAAAAAGTAGCAATAAAAATTCTGCTTAAACAATGAATCAAAATACAGACTTTGAAAAAGCAAAAGAAACCTTTATTCTAGGGCTGAATTCGCTTGAAAAAAAAGATTTTCAAAATGCAGAAAACTATTTTCGTGAGTCTCTTAAATATCTGCCTGATCGCGTCTCAACGTTAACGAATTTATCATCCGCTTTACGACAACAAAATAAATTTACAGAAGCCCACCAGAGTGCTTTGCAATCAATCCAGCTTGACCCCCAAAATCTTGAGGGTTGGCCATCTATCTACTGCATTTTTAATTCTTAATCGATAAGGGTCATCAGGACGATTGCTTAAAGATACTCCAAAAACTTCAAATTGATTTCGATCATGTAATTCAAAAAGTTCAGCCGTTAAATAAGAAACGGGATGCTGCCCAAAGTCCGGTGAAATATAGGCAATTCTTAATATATTTTTATTTACCCTATTAAAACTTGGTGGAGTATGACTACTTAATGGGAAATGGGTATTAACGAAATGTTGAGCACTTAACTGATGTAATTCTGGAAGATCAAAAAAAAGAGTAGATTGAAATGGTAGGACTTGATCTTCTGCTTTTTTTATAAGCAACTGTAACTTTTCTTTTCGTTGATTTAATTCAGACCAGTCAGATATATTAAGTTTTGAATACAACAAGTGACCTTGAAGTGACTCTAGAGTAGGATCATATTTCTCGAAAAGCTTCTGCAAGTAACGCAATCATAGAAACAAGGTTGGAGTACGACTACCTACTCAAAGGTAAAGTACTGTCACAATTATCTGATTTAGCCGGCTATGGGGACATTACGGATGCAACGGATGCTAATAATACCCAAACTAGTGGTTGGGGCTTACGTTTATCAGTTTCTTATTTAAAGGAAAACTGGGGAATTACACCTTACTTAAGCTATTGGTTCATTAAAAACTCGGATGCGGTCCCAGTTAGTATCACAAGCAATGGAACGACAACTAATTACATGGCTGTAGAACCCACAAATCGAACCAATGAATATGGTGTAAAGGTATCTTACGGGTTTTGATTGTTGGCAATCTCGTTTGAGTTTGCCAATAGAAAATGAAAGCTTAACAAGACAATTGTTTTAAAAATGATATTGACAAAACCTTATCTTGATGTTAATTTAAACAATTGTTTAAATTGTTGTCGTAAATAATTCTTGGAGGAGACCACTATGACTAAAAAAATCAATCGTGCTGACTTAGACGCTGCTGCTGAAAAATATAAAAACTGGGGTAAATGGGGTGCGGAGGACGAAATTGGAACTCTCAACTTTACTCAACCAGAGGACATCGTCAAGGCTGCTGGCTTAGTTAAAAAGGGCAAGGTAATTTCACTTGCTTTGAATTATGATTCATCTGGTCCTCAGGGTGCCAAGTCAAAGTATCCATCAATGGGTCGTATTAATCCTGTGCATACTATGTTAAGAACTGGTACAGATGCTTACTCTGGCGTGTTGGATAAGCGTGGTATCCGGGCTGCAGATGATATGGTTGTAATGCCATTGCAATGCGGTACACAATGGGATGGACTTGGCCATGTATTCTTTGACAACTACATGTACAACGGTTTTGATTGCCGTGAAGTTTCATCAGCAGGTGCTGCGAAGTGCGGTATTGAAAAAACTAAAACGAAGATGGTTGGTCGCGGTATTTTGTTAGATGTGGCTCGCTTCAAAGGCTTAGATACTTTGCCTGATGGTTACGGTATTACTTGTGATGATTTAGATCAAACTGCAAAAAAACAAGGTATCGAAATTAAGCGTGGTGACTTTATTATTGTCCGCACAGGTCAAATGGAAGACAAGCTTAAAGCAGGTAGTTGGGATGGATATCCAGGTGGAGATGCGCCAGGTTTTGCTTTTGAAACATTAGAATGGATTCAACGCACAGAGTTAGCTGCTTTAGCCAGTGACACATGGGGTTGTGAAGTACGTCCTAATGAATCCGAAGTTGGCATTAACCAACCTTGGCATTGGATTACGATTCCTATCATGGGTATGACGATGGGCGAAATCTTTTTCTTAAAAGATTTGGCGGATGATTGTGCTGCGGATGGTGTTTACGAGTTTATGTTTGTTGCACCGGCATTGCCAATTACTGGCGCTGTTGGATCACCAACTAATCCATTAGCAATTAAGTAAGCCTTAAAAGTAATCAAGTAGTTTTTATACTAAAAATAACCATGAAAATTCTGCCACGCTAGCGTGGCAGAAAATAGTGTGGGAGACCAAAATGCACAAAGCGACAACAACACAGCGAACAACAATGATGAACAGCAATATTTCTACAGTGAAAACTGGATCCAATTCCCCCATGTTAGTCAAAGTTGCCGTCGTAAGTAGTATCCTTGCTGTGTTACTAGCATCGATAGTCTCACCAGTAAAAGCGGCTTATCCAGAAAAGCCAATACGTATGACGGTATCTTTTCCACCAGGTGGCCCTGTTGACATGGCGGCTAGAATTATTAGTAATCGTTTGACTGAAGTTCTAAAGCAATCGGTCTTTGTCGATAATAAGACGGGAGCAGGTGGTAACGTTGGTGCACAAATCGTTGCAAAGTACCCAAATGATGGTTACAACTTCCTCATTACTTCTTCATCTTATGCAGTGAATCCTTCGCTCTATGGAGATAAAGCAGGCTATAACCCAACAAAAGATTTTTCTCCAGTTATTATCATTGCAACACAGCCCAATGTCATTTCAGTGAATGAGAAGGTTCCAGTTAAAACGCTCGACGAATTAAAAAATTATGCAATGAAAGAGAAGTTATCGTTCTCTTCACCAGGTAGTGGAACAACACCCCATTTAACTTGCGAAAATTTATTTCACGTGATTTGGAAAAATGATATTACTCATATCCCTTATCGTGGGGCTGGACCTGCATCAGTAGCGGTAGTCGGTGGTGAAACTCCAATTGGTTGTACAGCAGTAGCTGGAGTCTACCAGTTTCACAAACAAGGAAAAGTCAGAATTTTAGGCGTATCAAGTACTGAAAGAGTGGCAGACCTTCCAGAAGTACCGACTCTAAAAGAATTGGGCTATCCGCAAATTCAAGACTATACATGGGTGGCAGTTTTAGCCCCAGCAGGAACATCAGCAGACCAAATTAATACTATCAACCGTGCCATTGCAAATATTGTCGCTGAACCAGATACGAAAGAAAAACTAAGCCAAGCTGGACTCATTCCTGTAGGCGGCACCGTAGCTCAAACCACAACCTATATCAATAATGAATTAAAACACTGGGGTAAAGTAGTTTTAGAAACTAAGGCAAAACCTGAGTAAAGTCAGTTACTGGCGCCAAAAATCCATGTTCACAGAAATTCAAAATTTCCTCAAGGGCCTCTTGCCAGTTACTTCCGGTACATTTTTGATCAGAAATAACCTCAAGTCGACCCGTGTTTGAAGCGACATAGATATACAGACCCATGATAAAAATCATTCGCCAAGCAATCGTCTCTTTACTGATTTGGGGCAAAGTTCTATGAAACTCTTCCATGAACTCCAAACTCACTTTGTCGTAATATTCTTGACGCAGAGTTGTTTCAATGTCTTTCGGTTCATTGTGCAAGCGAGCTTGCAGTTTAACAAATGCTCGACCGCCAGTACTCTCACCAGCCAGACGCAGAGGCGGATAAACGAATGCATAGATCAATTTTTTAAGAGCAATAGATTGCCCCTTAGCTTCAGTGCGAAACTCTTCCAAAAGGCGCAAACGTTCATCAGAAAGAATTTTCCCGCGGCGGGCAAAGATTGCCATAAAAAGTCCGCGTTTATTTTGGAAATGGTAATTAATCAATGCTTGATTAATATTCGATTTAGACGAGATATCACGAACAGTGGTACCCGCATAACCGGATTCAGAGAACAGTACCTCAGAAACATCCAGCAATCGCATGACTGTTTCTCTAGAAGTACTTGATAGGGTATCAAAATTTATTTTTTGCATGTATCACATTTAAACATTATTAGATTTGAAGTATAAACAGAAAGGAAGAAGTTATGAGTAAAACTATATTAACCTGTGCAATTACTGGGAATTTAACAAAACCAGAAATGACACCCCATTTGCCAATTACACCACAACAAATCGCGGATTCTGCATTAGAAGCAGCAGAAGCAGGTGCGGCAGTTGCGCATATTCACGTTCGTCACCCAGATGGTAAGCCATCGATGGAACTCGAGCATTATGCTGAAACCATTGATTTAATCAAAAAACACAACACTTCATTGATTATCAATTTAACAACAGGCCCTGGTGGTCGCTTTGTTCCTTCTGAAGATGAACCAAAGATTTTTGCACCAGGTACAACACTTTGCCATCCATTAAAGCGCGTAGAGCATATTGCCAAATTAAAACCAGACATTTGTTCATTAGATTTAAATACGATGAACTCAGGTCCTGATGTTGTGATGAATACACCATCGAATGCTAGAAAAATGGCGAAGGTAATTCGTGAAGCAGGAGTAATGCCTGAGCTCGAAATTTTCGATACAGGTGATTTAAATTTAGCAAAAGATATGATTGCTGACGGCAGTCTTGAAGGTCCAGGCTTATACACCTTTGTAATGGGTGTGAAGTATGGTTTTAATACTGATCCAGCAACTTTGCTGTTTATGCGTAGTCAGTTACCTGCAGGCGCAAAGTGGGCAGCTTTTGGTATTTCTAGAGCAGAGTTCCCGATTGTTGGTGCAGCTTATTTATTCGGTGGCCATGTTCGTGTAGGTATGGAAGACAATATTTACATGGAAAAAGGTGTTCTTGCCAAGAGTAATGCTGAACTCGTAACCAGAGCAAAAATGATTGTAGAAAACCTTGGCGGTCAATTAGCAAGCTCTGCTGAAGCACGTGCAATGCTTGGTTTGAAAATGTAAAAATTAGTCGTTTAATTGTTTTGTAATTAGGAATATCCATTTCTAATTACCTCAAGTAAATCACTAAAAAATCCCAGTTAGGATCATTCCTACTGGGATTTTTGCTTGAAATATCGGTAAAAATACAAAAAATATTGCATTGCAACAAAAAACTCTTGCATTTTAATACTTAGGGGTGTAAATTTATTGCATTGCAACATAATTATGTTTTTTTGATATTAACTTACTTGGGAGAATCACATGGACTACGAACAAATTGCTGGAAAATTAAACGAATTTAGCGCAAAAAATGTACAAAACGTAATGGCTTTGACTGAGAAGTCATTTGACCGTTCACAAAAATTAGCTGAAATTAGCTTTGACACAACTAAGTCACTATTAGTAGAAGCTAACGATACTTTAAGCAAAGTATTGAATGCTAAAGATCCACAAGCAGCAATTTCAATTGCTCAAGAAAACGGTCTTGATGGCATTACTAGCAAATTAGTTGCACATCAACAATCTGTAACAAAGATTGTGCGTGAAGCTGCTGAAGAAATGACAGCTATGTCAGAAGCTAGTATGGATCAGATGAAATCTAGCCTAAAAGAATGGGTAGAAACAATGTCTGCAAATGCACCTGCTGGATCAGACGCTTTTGTAAACGCATTCAAAACTTCAATTGACACTGCATTACAAAGTGTTGGTCAAGTTCAAGCTGCTACTAAAGAAGTACTCAGCAAAGTTGAAAAATCAACTGAAGAAGCTGTTGAAGCAATTCAAGGACAAGTTGCAAGTGTTAAAAAAGCTGCAGCAAAAACCACTGCACGTCCAGCTGCACGTAAAACTGCTTAATTGTTTAAAGAGTTAAAAATAGAATAAAGAAGTAGTACTCCTTAAAGCCATTCTTGAAAACAAGAATGGCTTTTTCTTTTTTGGGTAGAACTCAAGAAATTGAAGAGAAATAAGAGACTTCAAAAAACAAAAAGGTGTGACCCTAAAGTACACACCCATTGCTGAACAAGATCAGAATTGATAAAGCGATGAATTAAGCTTTAAACACATCCTGTAGTTCGCCACTTTCATACATTTCCATCATGATGTCTGAGCCACCGACGAATTCGCCATTGACATACAGTTGTGGAATAGTTGGCCAGTTCGCAAACTCTTTAATACCTTGACGAATCTCTTCATCAGCCAAAACATTGACGGTAAAAGGAGAGGTGACGCCGCACGCGTTGAGAATCTGAATAGCGCGGCCAGAAAAGCCACATTGTGGAAACTGGGCAGTTCCCTTCATGAAAAGAACTACCGGGTTTGAACTAACTATCTCTTTAATACGATCTTGAGTATCCATAATCTGCTCCCAAATAAAACAATAATTGCTTATTCTACCCTTTTTGAGCGTAGGTAACACGATCAAGGCCTGAATAATCTTTTTCAGTATGAATCTTAACAAAAGATTCATTGTGTAATAGAGCCCGAACATCTTGAGCTTGTGCAAAACCATGTTCGAATAAAAGACTACCACTAGAAATAAGTCGATGTTTTGCTTGCGAACAAATCAGGCGATAAGCAGATAAGCCATCGGCAAAATCGGAGAGTGCCCCAATTGGCTCAAAGCGTAAATCTCCAACTTGTAGATGGGGGTCATCCCTACTTAAGTAGGGAGGATTACTCAAAATGATCCCAAAATGATCAAACGGTAGCTGATCAAACCAATTACTTTCAAAAAATTGAATCGATGAAGAAAGGGAAAGACGAGCCGCATTCGCCTGAGCAATTTGTAAAGCGCCATGACTCACATCACTGGCAATAAAAGATAAAGAATCGAAAAAGGGTGAGTGTTGTAAAGCATTCGCTATTGAAAGAATAATGGCACCACTCCCACAACCTAAATCTAGAACATTAAAACGCTGAGAAGGATTAAAGTCGTTTGGATGAGATTGTATAAAAGCAAGGATCGTTGCAATTCCTCGCTCAACCAATAATTCAGTTTCTGGGCGTGGAATTAGGACGTCAGGGCTAACAATTAAGTCAATTTGATGGAATGCCTTGGAGCAAGTTAAATAGGCTACAGGAACACCTTGCTGACGCTGTGATTCAAGGGAAATCCAATCCCTAATAAAGGCCTCGGATAAATCATCCTGATCATGACTAATGAGGTAACTCCTAGGCCATCGATAATGAAGATCCATTAAATAGTAAAGCAGAACCTTAGCATCTACTCGGTCTAAAGTAGTAGACTGGAGAATCGATCGAATCGTTGTAGAGGTGGAACTCACAAAATAATATTAGAGAGTGAGAGAGTTATCAAAAAGATTAGCTCTCGCCCAGAGTGGCTAATAATTCAGCTTGATGTTCGGCTGAGAGGGCGTTTAATAACTCAACAATATCTCCGTCCATCATGGCATCGATCTTATAGAGGGTTAAATTGATTCTGTGGTCGGAAATACGACCTTGGGGGAAATTATAGGTACGAATACGGTCACTACGATCACCCGAGCCAATCAAACTTTTACGTTCTTGGGCTTCCTTATTGTGTTGTTCTTTGTATCTCGCATCCATGATTCTAGAAACAAGAACTTTCATCGCTTGATCCTTATTGCGATGTTGACTTCGATCATCTTGGCACTCCACAACAATTCCCGTCGGGAGATGGGTAATACGTACCGCAGAGTCCGTTTTATTAATATGCTGTCCACCAGCACCTGATGCCCTAAAAGTATCAATCCGCAGTTCACTCGGATTAATTTGCACTGCTTCCACTTCATCCGCTTCAGGAAGCACCGCCACAGTACAAGCAGAAGTATGGATACGTCCTTGAGTCTCAGTTTGTGGAACGCGTTGTACACGATGTCCACCTGATTCAAACTTTAGTTTCGAGTAGACTTTATCGCCTTCTAGACGGAGGATTACCTCTTTGTAGCCTCCTAAATCTGATTCATTCGCACTAATAATTTCAGTTTTCCAGCGTTGACGCTCAGCAAACCGAGTGTACATGCGCAGTAAATCAGCTGCAAAAAGTGCACTTTCATCTCCACCAGTACCCGCTCTAATTTCCAGAAAGATATTTCTGTCATCATTCGGATCCTTGGGTAACAAGAGTTTTTGCAAATCATCCTGTAAAGCTTCCATTTGTAATCTTGCCGATTTAATTTCTTCCTCAGCAAAATCTTTTGAATCGGGGTCATTACGCATTTCAATCGCAACTTGTTCATCTTGCATCGCTGCTTGGTATTGAGAAAACTTAGCGACTACAGGATCGATTTCTGCATGTTCTTTAGTGTATTTACGAAATTGATCCATGTTTTGAGTAACATCTTCCCGCGACATCAACGAGTTCAGTTCAAGCAGTCGAGCCTGTAAATGCTCGAGTTTTGAATGCATACTAGGTTTCATGGCAAATCAATTCAATTCGGTAACAAGAAATACATTATAAAGTTTTGTTCTTCTATGAGGAGAAACCATTGAACATAAGTGAATTTAGAAAAAAACAGAAACTACCAACTAATAGGATCTCTATTATGTTGTCTAAGCCAAGAGTTTGTGAGGGTAAAGTGATTGCAGCTACCGGCATCTTTGGGCAACAGGAATGGTGCTTTGGTTTTATAAACGCCAAGACCAGAAGGGTGCGAAGATTTTAAAATCAGATGGTTACGCTCAGGTTGGATGAATACCTCTTTCTTGTGGGCAAAACCACCCCATAACATCACAACAGTTCCTGATAAATAATTTAGTAAATCTTGGATTAAGGCATCCGTAAAGGTATTCCATCCGAAGGCAACATGGCTATTTGGTAGGCCAGATTGTACCGTCAGACAGGCATTCAGTAGAAGGACTCCTTGGTCAGCCCAGTGTGAAAGATCGCCATTCGAAAGCGGTGCGAACCCTTCCAAAGTCAGTGCTTTATTGATGTTTCGTAGGGAGCTAGGAAACAAATTTGAACCGGGCATAATTTGGTCAGGAACGGAAAAAGCTAAACCTTGGGCAAGCCCAGGAGAATGGTAAGGGTCTTGACCCAAAAGAATCACTTTGATTTGATGAATAGGCGTTGCTGCAAGAGCAAAAAAAACCCGCTCATACTGTGGAAAAATGGAGTTTGGATGCGTATTTCTTGCCAATTCTTCTTGTTCCTGAATGGTCTCTAACAAATGAACCCATTTTGGATCTTTTAAGCGGGGCGACAGAAGGGATTGATAATCCGTTGGTAGTCGATCAAGAAAAGAATGCAAATAACCCATGAATCATTAGTCAACAGACTTCATCATTTACTAACTCGTAAGTTTGTAGTTTCGGATCCGATAGGGCCGTCTTTGAAGGTAATTGGAGGACTAGTTTTTTCAGTAAATCACTTCGAAAAACAATAAGTGTAGTTTTTTTACTAGCATATCGTGTGAGTAACTGGGTCCAATTGGCTGAACTTACCTTTTCATCATTGAGGGCAATAATCAGGTCATTAGGGCATAGACCTGCAATTTGTCCTAAATAACCTTCTAAAACATGGGTCACTCTAATAAAGCCATCTTGGGTAAGTGTGCGGACGCCTAAACTTTGCTGAATTTTCTCCGCCTCAGAAACTTTTTTAAGGTTAAGGGAGATACCTACTGATTGCATCAGTTGAATCACATCAACATCTTGTGTGCCATCAATGTAGGCTGATTTAAAAGCTAGCCAAAGGGGACTAAAACTAGACCCCAAACATTTGTTGAGTACTTTATCTAAGCCGTTATCGGTTAAACCTATGCCAACATCATCGCCATAAGCACCGTGCTCTTGCCAAAGCATTCTCATCACATCATCTAAAGATTTTTCTTGCATAGAAAAATCACGAATCAGGATATCTAGGGCAAAGGCAATGAGAGAGCCTTTAGCGTAATAACTGACTACTGAATTCGGTGTGTTCTCATCCATCAGATAATATTTTGTCCAAGCAGTAAAAGAGCTTTGCGCGACACTTTGATGCAATCTACCTGGGTTTTTAAGAACTTGATGATAGGTATCTAAAATACGCTGAAGGTAAGTTGTTCGGTCAATGCGACGACTTCTAAAAAGTTGCAGATCATCGTAATAGCTCGTAAAGCCCTCAAACAACCAAAGAAGTTTTGTAAAATTTCGTTGGTTAAGTCGATAGGGTTGGAAAGCAAGAGGCTGTACTTTTTTGACCATCCAAGAATGAAAATACTCATGACTACATAAACCTAAAAAGTCTTGATAGGCTTTTAGCTCACTAGCTTGAGCAAGTTGGTTCGTATAGGGCAAGTCAGATCGTTTACAAATTAGCGCTGTTGAAGAGCGATGTTCGAGCCCACCATAGCCATTACCCACCACATTGACATGAAATACATATTCAGTAAAAGGTGCAACATGATGACTAGGATCAAAAAAAGCAATGTGGGTATCACAAATAGCTTTTAAGTCCTCTTTGAGTAAAGCCAGGTTTAAGGGGTTTACGACACCCTGAAAAACAATTTGGTGAGGAATCCCAAAAGACTGCCAAGCAACTTTTGAAAAACGTCCTAAGCTAACTGGATGGTCAATCAAGGCATCGTATTGAGGTGCGTAATATAAGCCAAAACCACGCTGATCAATTTTTTTACTTGGTAGGGTAGTAATTACCTCCCAAGTCTTTGTCAAAGACGTGTTTTGTAAAAAACAATCAATAGGTTTGTGTGTTTGGTCTACGACTTGAAAACATAAACTACTAAAATTAAAAAAAGCGCGCTCGGTATCTAAAAAAGCAGTACGAACCGAATTATCGAAAGCATAGATTTTTGATTTAATTAAAACAGGACCATCCGTAGCTTCAATTTCCCAAGTGTCAGAGTTCGTTTGTAAAAGATGTAAAGGCTGTTTAAATGCTTGACTCTTATCTTGACGAAAAGCATGCAATGACAAAATATTTTTAGCAAAGTCACGCGTCATATAACTGCCAGGAATCCAATTGGGCATCTGAATACTTTGACCAGTAGGATTCGGTTTTGAAATCAGTAATTCGACTTCAAAATAGTGACCAAGTCCATCGATAGGAAGTATGGTGTATTGAATATCTGCCATAAAGAATCGGATTATTTCTTAACGGTTAATTCAGCAAATTTCTTTTCAATAGTTTCTTTTGATACTGCCCCAGGAATTCTAGTGCCATCACTAAAGAAGATAGCTGGTGTGCCGGTTACCCCGATTTTTTTGGCGAGTGCTAAATTTCTATTTAAGGGGTTAACACAGTCTGCTTTTGCTGCAGTAGGTTGTACCTGTTGAGTCATCCAGTTAATCCAGGATTTACTGGGCTCAGCACTACACCAAATCGCTTTAGACTTAACAGTAGAATCCGCAGACAAGATTGGAATTAGGTAAGTAAAAACGGTGATGTTATCCATGGTTAAAAGATTTTTTTCCAAGGTTTTACAGTATCCACAATTCGGATCAGCAAACACGGCGATAACACGCGTACCGTCACCTCTAACTGTCCTCAAGGCGTCATTCATTGGTAAGTCCGTAAATTTGATTTTATTGAGTTCATCCTCTTTTTGTTCTGTGAGGTTAGTACCCGTTTTTAATTCAACAATACTACCCTGAATTAAATATTTTGCAGTTGCATCGGTATACACCACGGTATTGTTTGCAACAACTTCAAAAATTCCTGGAATAGGAGATGGGGAGATACTCTTGATTTGAACATTGGCCCCTAGTTGCTTTTGTAATTCAGCTTTGATTTTATCGTTAGACTGAGCAGGGCTTAAAATGGATAAAGTTCCCAGAAAAAAGGCTAGGTAAATTTGAAGGGTGCGCATGATGGTCATTCCTAATAATTAATGTACCCAAGCTAGTAATAAAAATAGATACTAGCTAGGGCAATAAAACTCTATTCTAAAGCTTTCGCAATCAATTGTTTTTTAATGTTGCTTTGTTGATTAAGGAGCCGCATACCGGTATTGCGAAGCCACTTCAAGGCAGAGTCATTTCTCATAAACAAACGATGTAAATGATGCGTCACCCCTAAAATAGCATCAACATCGGCGACCCTTGCTCGTTCATAACGACGCAGTAATACCCGATCATTGATGCTTCTAAAGGTTTCTTTTTCCGTAATTGTTTTAACCAAGTCTCGGATATCACGCAGACCCAGATTTAAACCTTGGCCAGCTAAGGGATGCATGACATGGGCTGCGTCACCCAGTAACACAACTTTTGGATCCAGAGTCGGGCCAATAAACTGCTTAGCTCTTTGGCGTTTAAGCGGATAAGTTTTTACTTGATTGAGTAATTGCAATTTGCCTAAGGCCTGAAGGGGCAAACCTTGCGCTTGAGAACTAATGCTTTGACACAACAGTTCGCAATCATTCTTAGCTAGATCTACTAAGTGTGCCGCATTCGCTTCAGAGGTAGACCAAACCATCGAAACTTTTTTATTTGGTAAAGGCAAAAGTGCTAACACATCGCCATTGTCCAAAAACCATTGGTGGGCAGTGCTGAGATGATGATTTTCGCAAGCAAAGTTGCCAATGACGGCAGTATGTTTATAAAGATCTTGAGAAATCTCAATACCAACCTGGGTTCGAATTAAGGAGTTCGCTCCATCGGCAGCAATCACAAGTGTTGCTTTGAAGATGCCTACATTGGTTTTTACAATGGCCTCGCCTTCCCCCATGGAGATAGACTCAAAATTCGCTTCAAGGCGGGTAATAAATTTAGAAAAGGTGGTAGCAAGATCCAAAGCCTCTTCGATTTGTTGGGACTCAACAATATGAGCAAGCTTTGGCAAATTTGCCTCAAATGCTGAAAAATGGATGCCATCTGCGATTTCACCACTATCACCATAAATACGCATTTGTTCGACAACTTGTCTTCGACTCGAATCGATTGCTTGCCAAATTTGAAGATCTTTAAATAGCTCTTCTGAACTGTGAGAAATTGCATAAACTCGACTATTCCAGGCATCTTTTTCAGAACTAGCTGAATTAGTGTTGGATTTATCACCAAAATTAGCAGCAATGTGTAAAACCTTTAAACCCTTTTGACTGAAGGCTAAAGCGGCTGTTTTACCAACTATTCCACCACCTAATATAATAATTTCTTGTGTACTCATAATATGATGTTATTACAATATAGATTATGTCATTGAAATGCGGCATCGTCGGCCTGCCTAACGTCGGCAAATCCACCCTCTTTAACGCGCTTACCAAAGCTGGTATCGCTGCGGAGAATTATCCATTTTGCACGATTGAGCCCAATGTCGGCGTCGTGGAAGTTCCAGACTCACGTCTATCCGAACTGTCAAAAATCGTCAAGCCAGAGCGAATCGTACCTGCGATCGTTGAGTTTGTCGATATTGCTGGTTTAGTCGCTGGTGCTTCTAAAGGCGAGGGACTTGGTAATCAGTTTTTAGCCAATATTCGAGAAACTGACGCAATTACTCACGTCGTGCGTTGCTTCGAAGACGATAACGTGATTCACGTTGCCGGGCGGGTGAATCCGCTGTCGGATATCGGCGTCATAGATACAGAATTAGCCTTGTCTGATTTAACCAGCGTTGACAAGGCAATCACCAAATATACTAAAGCTGCAAAATCGGGCAACGATAAAGAGGCAGCTGCCTTATTATCGGTCTTAACGAGAGTGGCTGCTCACCTCAATGAGGCGAAGCCGGTTCGATCTCTCGGTTTGTCACCCGAAGAAATGTTGTTACTCAAGCCCTTTTGTTTAATCACAGCTAAACCTGCAATGTATGTTGCAAACGTGCTCGAAGATGGTTTTGAAAATAACCCCCATTTAGAAGCTGTTAAGGCACACGCTGCTTTAGAAAATGCCCCTGTTGTTGCTGTTTGTGCAGCAATAGAGGCAGAAATTGCCGACTTAGAAGATGAAGACAAGATTGAGTTCTTGCAAGAGATGGGTATGAACGAACCAGGTCTTGACCGGGTGATTCGGGCTGGCTTTAGCCTTTTAGGTTTGCAAACCTACTTTACTGCGGGCGTGAAGGAAGTGCGTGCTTGGACCATTCATATTGGTGATACCGCACCTCAGGCTGCAGGTGTCATCCATACGGATTTTGAAAAAGGGTTTATTCGTGCCCAAACAATTGGGTTTGATGACTTCATTCAATACAAAGGTGAACAGGGCGCCAAAGAAGCAGGCAAGATGCGTGCTGAAGGTAAAGAGTACGTTGTGAAAGATGGCGATGTACTGAACTTCTTGTTCAACGTGTAGGTTTTTACACAACCATGGAACGAGTTGATTGCGTGGTTGTTGGAGCTGGGGTCGTAGGGCTCGCGATTGCACGGCAAATGGCAAGAAGCGGAAAAGAAACGATCTTACTAGAGCGTGAATCCAGTTTTGGCACAATCACTAGTGCACGCAATAGTGAGGTAATGCATGCGGGCATTTACTATCCTACGGGCTCCCTTAAGACAGAAGTTTGCCTAAAAGGGAACGCACTCCTACATGAGTATGCAAAGTCCCACGGAGTCCCATACAACCCCTGCGGTAAGTTGATTGTTGCTAGCGATCCAACGCAACTTGAGGATTTAGAGAAAATTTGGGATAAAGCGTGCGCAAATTTAGTTCCCCAATTGTCCCGTATTACTAAAAAGCAAGCGAATGCCTTAGAACCTGTATTACGAGTTGAGGAAGCAATTCTGTCGGCGAGTACTGGAGTGATTGATAGCCATAGTTACATGCTCTCCTTACTAGGAGAGTTTGAAGATGCTGGCGGGATGATTGCTTATCAATCCAGCTTACAAAAAACAAGTCCTATTCAAGATGGCAACAATGGCTATATCTTGGACATTGCAACGGCAGATGGATCTGTTTTCCAACTAGAAACAAAATATTTAATTAATAGTGCAGGGATGAGCGCACCTAAAGTGGCTCAACAAATTCTGGGCTTTAAGGAATCACTTATACCAAAACCTTATTTTGCCAAGGGAAATTATTTTTCTTTATCGATGAAGTCCCCATTTGCCCGATTAATTTATCCGATTCCTGAACCGGGTGGTCTAGGCGTGCATGTCACGATGGATTTAGGTGGGCAGGCAAAATTTGGTCCTGATGTAGAGTGGCTTGATATTGAAGAAGAGAGCCAAGTCGATTATGCGGTTGATCCTTTGCGGGGCAATAAATTTTACGCCGCGATTCGGAGTTACTGGCCAGACTTACCGGATGGTGTTCTAAGTCCAGCCTATTCAGGGATTAGAGCAAAGACAAGTAAACCTGGTGAGCCAGCCGCTGATTTTAGAATTGATAATGCCCAGTTGCATGGGCATACTGGTCTGATCAATTTGTTTGCGATTGAATCGCCAGGATTAACATCCTCTCTCGCGATTGCCCAAGAAGTTGAAGCGCGCTTAATTTAGGCCGTCTTCACTTCACAGAACTTAAAAGAATAAATCTTGTAGAGCCTGTCCAGGATTCTCCGCACGCATAAATGCTTCACCAACTAAAAAGGCATCAACGTGATGCTCGCGCATGAAGTCAACATCTTTTCTGGCTAAAATACCACTTTCTGTAACGATTCTTTTTTCTTTAGGGATATCGGCAAGTAAATCGATCGTATTTTGTAATGAGACTTCAAAAGTTTTGAGGTCACGATTATTAATCCCGAGTAAGCCAGATTTTAATAACAGTGCACGTTGTAATTCTTCTGCACCGTGCACTTCCACCAACACATCCATTTGTAGTTGGACGGCGAGGTCTTCAAACTCCTGCAATTGCTGATCGCTCAGCGCAGATACAATCAGTAGAATCGCATCAGCTCCCATCGCACGAGCTTCAAAAATTTGATACGGATCAACCATAAAATCTTTACGGATCACAGGCAAACTACAAGCGCTTCTCGCCTCTTTTAAAAAAGCAGTACAACCCTTAAAGTATTGTTCGTCTGTTAAGACCGATAAACAGGCCGCACCATGCTGTGCATAACTTTGAGCAATGAGTGCTGGATGGAATGGGTCTCTTAAGGTACCTCTACTTGGACTGGCTTGTTTGATTTCGGCGATGACACCAGCGTGACCGAGAGCAATTTTTGCTTCTATCGCATTAATAAAACCACGCGGAGCCAAAATTGAGTCTGTCAAACTCGCCTGCGCAAGTGCTTCAATATCTGATTGTGACACAAGTGATTTGGAGACAATGAGCTCTTCTTTTTTAGTCGCTAGAATGCGATGTAAGATATCAGACATTTTTTTCACCTAGCTCTTGAGTAGTTTGAACAAACTCAAGCATTTTTGCTTTCGCCGCACCGGAAGTAATCGTAGCGCGGGCTAACTCAATTCCCTCGCCAATTGAAGGGGCAAGATCACTGGCGTATAGGGCAGCACCAGAATTGAGAGCGACGATGTCTAAAGCGGGTCCGGGCTGTCCATCTAAAACATTTAATATGATATTTTTCGACTCCTGCGCATTTTCGACTTTAAAGGCGCGCGAACTCGTCATGGCAATGCCAAAATCTTCAGGGTGAATCTCATATTCAATAATTTGACCATCTTTGAGTTCCCCCACTAAGGTGGAGGCACCTAAAGAAATTTCATCAAGTCCATCCTTGCCATAAACTACAAGGGCATGTTTCATACCCAAACGCTCAAGTACGCGAATCTGAATACCTACTAAATCTGGATGGAACACGCCCATAAGCATATGCGGCGCATTTGCAGGGTTGGTGAGAGGTCCCAAGATGTTAAAAATAGTACGAATACCAAGTTCTTTGCGAACCGCAGCGACATTTTTCATGGCGGGGTGATGATTGGGGGCAAACATAAAACCCATCCCCGTTTTTTCAATACACTGACCAACTTGTTGAGCAGAAAGATCAATCCGAGCACCTAGTGTTTCTAAGGCATCTGCACTGCCAGATTTACTACTGACGCTGCGGTTTCCATGTTTGGCAACCTTGGCACCAGCACCAGCAATCACAAAGGCAGAGGTCGTTGAAATATTAAAACTATGGGATCCGTCACCACCAGTGCCAACAATATCAACAAAGTGACTAGAATCTTTCACAACAACGTGGTTGGCAAATTCACGCATTACCATGGCTGCTGCAGAAATTTCCCCGATGGTTTCTTTTTTAGTTCTTAGGCCCACCAGTAATGCTGATGTCATACTCGGAGATAACTCCCCTTTCATAATGGCACGCATTAAACCAAGCATTTCGTCGTGAAAAATTTCACGATGTTCGATACATCTTAAGAGGGCTTCTTGTGCTGTGATTGTCATATCAATTATCGGACCAATTATTTTTTCAGTTTTAAAAAGTTTTGCAGTAAGTCATGTCCATATTCAGACAGAATGGATTCAGGATGGAATTGAACCCCTTCAACGGCCAACGTTTTATGCTTAACACCCATAATTTCGCCATCAGCAGTAGAGGCAGTTACTTCAAGACAGTCTGGTAAGGAAGAACGCTCAATCGCTAAAGAGTGATAACGCGTCACGGTAAATTCTGCTGGTAATCCTTGAAAAACACCACGCCTTTTAGTTTGGATGGTGTCTGTTTTGCCGTGCATAATCGTTTTAGCACGAATAATATGCCCACCAAAAGCTTCACCGATGGCTTGATGACCTAAACAAACGCCTAAAATTGGAATTTTTCCGGCAAATCGAAGAATCGCATCAATCGAAATACCAGCTTCTTTGGGACTACAGGGTCCAGGAGAAATACAAAGGTAATCAGGGGCTAGCGCTTCGATTTCATCTAAAGAAATCTCATCATTACGAAATACTTTTACTTCTTGACCAAGTTCTCCAAAGTACTGAACTAAGTTAAAAGTAAATGAATCGTAGTTATCAATCATGAGTAGCATATATTTCTTTCGTCGCTTTTGAGTGGCATCAAAATGCGCTTGAATCTAGTCCAGCTTGGACCATTTCCGCAGCTCGTAAAACAGCTCGGGCTTTGACTTCAGTTTCTTGATACTCTGACTCAGGAACTGAATCGGCGACGATTCCTGCGCCTGCTTGCGAGTGTAACCAACCATCCTTAATCACGCCTGTTCGAATAATAATAGCGACGTCCATATCGCCTGAAAAGGATAGATAACCCGCAGCGCCGCCGTAAGGGCCACGTTTGGTAATTTCCATTTCATCGATAATTTCCATCGCCCGAATTTTAGGCGCACCAGATAGGGTGCCCGCCGGAAATGTAGCCCGCAGTACATCCATATTCGTAATCTCTTCACGCAAGTTACCTTCTACAGAACTCACAATATGCTGTACATGAGAGTACTTCTCGATACTCATTTTTTCTGTTACATGAACTGAACCAATTTTGGCAATTCGGCCAATATCGTTTCTTGCTAAATCAATCAACATTACATGCTCTGCAATTTCTTTTGGATCGGCTAATAAGTCCCGAGCTAACTGTTCATCCAGTTCTGGTGTTTTACCGCGAGGCCGCGTTCCGGCAAGCGGCCTTACCGTTACGGTGCGGTGCAATTGCCCAGCTGAATCCGTCGTTCTCTCTTGCCGAACCAAAATCTCTGGCGAGGATCCGACTAACTGATGATCACCAAAATCATAAAAATATAAGTAGGGTGAGGGATTTAGTGAGCGTAGAGCACGATACAGTGATAAGGGATTTTCCGCAAAAGGTTGACTAATACGTTGGCCAAACACAACCTGCATGCAATCACCCGCCAAAATGTACTCTTTCGTTTTATTGACTGCAGCCAAAAATTGTTCTTTAGGATAATTACGAATTGGCTCAGTTTTTGGGCCAGCAGTCTGTATCGGATTGACAATCGAGCGATCTAAATGCGACCTTAAAACCTGTAAGCGTTCTTTTGCACGAACATAGGCATTCTCAGACTTTGGATCAACATAAACAATCAGATACAGTTTGCCGGCTAAATTATCAATCACTGCCAACTCTTCGGTTAGCAATAGCTGAATATCAGGTAAGCCTAATTCGTCTTTTGGGGCTGAATTGGCTAAACGAGGTTCTATATAACGAATCGTGTCATATCCAAAGTAACCAGCTAGCCCACCACAAAACCTTGGCAAGCCTGAAAGGATGGCGGCCTTGAATTTGGCATGATAGGCCTCCACAAAATCGAGAGGATTATCAGTATTTGTTTCAACCACTACGCCATCAGTGACCACTTCATTGATGGGGCTTTGCGCAGTTCCTCGGGAACGAATCAAAGTTCTAGCCGGTAAGCCAATAATAGAGTAACGACCAAAACGTTCGCCGCCGACAACGGATTCGAGCAAAAATGTATTCTTAGAGCCTTCAGCTTGTGTGAGCTTCAAATAGAGTGACAGGGGGGTTTCAAGGTCAGCCAAGGTTTCAAGCACAAACGGAATACGGTTGTAACCTTGGGTCGTTAACTGATTAAATTCTTCGAGAGTCATTTTGCTTGGGCTATAGAAGTTCTCATGGCGTTAATTACTTGCGCATAATCAGGTTTTCCAAAGATTGCTGAACCTGCGACAAAGGTATCAGCCCCAGCCGCATAAATAGCGCCAATATTTTCTGGATTTACCCCTCCATCAATTTCAAGTCGAATCGATCTGCCGGATTGGGCTGTATAACTATCAATCAACTTTCGCGTCGCTTTTAGTTTTTCAAGAGTAGACGGAATAAATTTTTGCCCCCCAAAGCCTGGATTCACCGACATTAATAAGATTAAATCGAGTTTATCTAAAACATGGTCTAGGTAATGTAAGGGAGTAGCTGGATTAAAGACTAAGCCCGCTTGACAACCCTGATCTTTAATTAAATTAATCGTTCGATCGATGTGCGTACTTGCTTCAGGGTGAAAACTAATCAAATTAGCGCCTGCTTTTGCAAACTCGGGAACCAATGCATCAACCGGTTCAATCATTAAATGAACGTCGATACAAGCTGGAAGGCCGTTCTTTAGGGCATGTGGTCGAATTGCTTCACACACCAGGGGACCGATGGTGAGATTGGGGACGAAATGATTATCCATCACATCAAAGTGAATCCAATCCGCACCAGCACTTAGGACATCTTTAACTTCTTGCCCCAAGCAAGCGAAATCAGCAGAAAGGATCGATGGTGCAATGATCGCAGGTAAGTTATTATTCATAAATCTATTTTACTGTAGAGATTCATCCTCATAAAATAAATCACATTCGGATATAAGGACTATTAAGCATGAGCGAGTATGCAATTCAAATAACGGTAAAAGTACAGTACTTAGAAGATCAGTCTGCGCCTGAAAAAGGTAACTATAGTTTTGCCTATTCAATGATCATCAAAAATGATTCCCAAGTCCCATTCCAATTGATTGGTAGGCATTGGACTATTACCGATGCAGAAGGGGTAGAACAAGAAGTTCGAGGTTTAGGCGTAGTTGGTCAGCAACCTTTTCTCCGGCCCGGAGAATCATTTGAGTACACTAGCTGGGCATCTATTCCAACGCCAGACGGAAAAATGAAAGGAAGTTATTTCTGTGTTTCGGAGGAGGCTGAGTTTTTTGCAGCGCCCATTCCAGAATTTCTATTAACTATGCCCAGAATCCTTCACTAAGTCTTTATTCGTCTTTTTTTCTACCTAGCATGGTCCAAACTACAATGAAAACCAGGATCAATAAGGCAACCCCAGCTTCTGCCACGAGTAAAAGCATGGGGTATTCATCTAATAAGTCTGCTAGCATCGCCAACCTTTTACTGAAATTAAAAAAATGCGTTGAATAATGAAATACTTCATTACCTTCATCCTCATTTTACTCGTCTCTTGTGCAAATCGAGAGGACAGAGTTCAATCAAAGACTAACCAAGATCAGTACTTGCCAGAAATTTCGACCCGTAATAAAAATATTGATCAGTTAGGTGCTTTATCAGGTTGGAAGGATGATTCAATGGAGGGAGTTTGGCCTGCTTGGCAAAAAAGTTGTAACTATCTTCAAAAATCAAGCATGGATAGCCCATTAAAACGGCTTTGTACAGATTCTGCCAAATTGAAAAATCCCAACCCTATACAAGTGAAGCAATTTTTTGAAAACAATTTTCAGGCTTTGTCATTGCGACAGGCATTGCCGAGTAATGGATATGCCCAAGGAAATGTAGAGGGCTTAATTACTGGATATTATGAGCCTATTTTGAAGGGGTCATTGACCAAAAGTCCAGGATTTCAAATTCCCTTATATAAATATCCTGAACTCTGGAAGAGTGATCCCAAATTACTCAGGCCAGCGCGAGCAGAGCTTTTGAAAGGTCCACTTTTAAAAGGGAATGAGATTGTTTGGGTCAATGATCCGGTGGCGGCTACGATGATGCAGATTCAAGGTTCAGGAAAAATCCAATTAGAAAATGGTCAAATGCTCCGCTTGGGTTTTGCAGGCACGAACAACCAACCCTATAAATCAATTGCCAATTGGTTAATTCAGCAAAAAGAAATGACATCTTCTCAGGCGAGTATGCAAAATATTTCTGAATGGGCCAAAAAACATCCTGAACGTGTCCAAGAGCTTTTAAATAGTAATCCTAGGTATGTGTTTTTTAAACTTAATGCAAGTGGATTTATTGAGGAAGGGCCGATTGGTGCTTTAGGAGAGCCACTCACTGCGCAAAGAAGTATTGCAGTAGATTGGCAATATATCCCTAAAGGATCTCCGGTTTTTTTAAGTACCTCGGATCCCAAAACTGGTAAAAAGATAGAAAGCTTAGTCTTTGCACAAGATACAGGAAGTGCTATTGTTGGTAGTGTTCGGGCAGATTATTATTGGGGATCTGGAGAGCTCGCTGGAGAAAAAGCTGGAATGACAAAACAATCAGGTAGCATGTGGTTATTGGTGCCAAAAAATAAATAGTTTTAATGATAAAAACTCAAATTCATTTCGTTCCAATGCTCTGTTGCATTCTCAGCTTATTGATGACAGGCTGTGCAATGACGTCCAAAGAAACGCCCACTATTTTAGAAAACCAACGTCCTATCGAAGGTGTTCAACTAGAACCAGAGATTAGAAAATTCTCTCAGATGATTTCAAAATCACTAGAGATTTCAGAGCAGTCAGAAATCTCTAGTAATGAAGATGTCGAGGGGTGGTATTTATGGTCTTTAGCACCCCACAAGAAGAAAACAAAATACTATTTGCATCATTATCAGGGTAAAAGTGTGATTCATGCAGATGCACGATCCAGCGCCTCGGGCCTTATTGTGCCGTTAAAAGCAAAAGATATTCAAGGTTTTGATTTGCAGTGGACTTGGAAAGCATTAAAAAACATTGCTCTGGCAGATAATACGCAAGGCCATACTGATGACGCTCCCCTACGTATCGTCTTGGGCTTTGAAGGCGATAAATCATCTTTGCCTTTAAAAGATCAACTTGCCTTTGATTTAGCAAAACTGATTAGTGGGCATGATTTACCCTACGCAACCCTTATGTATATTTGGTCGGAAAAAAACGGTATTGAAGAGGTGATTACCAATAAGCACATTAGTCGGATCAAAGCGATCGTTGTCGACTCGGGCGCCAAAGATTTAGGGGAGTGGCGAACACACCGCAGATCAATTGAAGCAGATTTCAAAAAGGCTTACGGTGAAAATCCTGGAAAATTAATTGCTATTGGAATTATGACGGATACGGATAATACCAATGAAGAAGTTCAGGCAAAATATGGCGATATAGAATTTCAGCGCCGATCTAACCGCTAATAAGCGCTTCAATGACCTACTTGGATTAAACAAATTAAGCTAAAAATTGTTTTGCGAGTTGAACCCAGTAATTCGAACCAATTGGTAATAGGTTATCGTTGAAATCATACGAAGGATTGTGTAATTCACAAGGTCCTAAGCCATGTCCCGATAAGCGGTGTTGGCCATCGCCATTCCCCAGAAAGACATAACACCCGGGTACTTTTTCTAGCATAAAGGCAAAATCTTCAGAGCCCATCGTTGGTTGAATTACTTGACTGAGATGCTCCTTACCAAAAGTTTCTTCAATTACTCTTGCTGCAAAGTTGGATTCTTCCGGATGATTAATGAGAGGTGGGTAGTTTCGATCAAAATCAATCTCAGCTTGGCAGTTAAAAGTCTGCGCTACGCCGTGAGCAATCTCGATTAAGCGTTTTTCAATTAAATCTAAGGTCGGAATCGTGAAAGTACGAACCGTACCGCCAAGCCATGCGTCGTCGGGAATCACATTAGTGGTAAAGCCACCATGAATTTGGGTAATCGATAAGACTGCAGCTTCAATTGGACTCTTATTACGCGTGATAATGCTTTGAAGTGAATTGGCTAATTGTGTTAATGCGTAGATTGGGTCTGCGCCATTATGGGGCATGGCTGCGTGAGCACCTTTACCCTTGAGAGAGATTTTAAATTCATTGCTAGAGGCCATTGCTGGTCCCGTAATTACACCAAATTGCCCCTCAGGCATGCCAGGCCAATTGTGTAAGCCAAAGACGGCATCACAGGGAAACAGTGAAAAGAGACCCTCTTGAATCATTTGACGCGCTCCACCACCACCTTCTTCTGCTGGCTGGAAGATCAAATAAATAGTGCCCTTGAAATTACGATGCGTTGAGAAATAATGAGCCGCCCCCAACAGTATGGCAGTATGTCCATCGTGCCCACAGGCATGCATAGTGCCTGGATGGGTTGAGGCATGTTCAAAAGTATTTTTTTCATGAATGGGCAAGGCATCCATATCAGCACGTAAGCCAATCGATTTTCCAGGGCCTAAATTGCCATCAATAATGCCAATCACTCCAGTATTGGCAAGTCCAGTATGGGTTTTAATGCCCCAATTCGTGAGCTGTTTAACGACTAATTCGGCAGTGCGATATTCTTGGAACTTGAGTTCGGGATGAGCATGAATATCCCGACGGATGGATTGAATTAAAGCCTGTTGATCAATGAATTCTGGTTGAATTTTCATGCATTTAAGGAGGTAGTTGTGTTTTTATCATAGCCGAAAATTCTCTTTATGGATAGACAATTTTGAGGCTATTAGCGATTCTGATAGTTAAATACTAGTAAAATTAATCACCTTAACAAACTTGCAAGTGAAAAAAACAATGAAAAAAAATGAGACTGGATTGAATGCACAACTCCCAACAGTCGGAATTGTAGGCTTGGGTATTATGGGCGGCATCATGGCAGAAACACTTCTCCTGAACAAGTATCGTGTAGTGGGATTCGATATCGAAAAGAGCGCCTGTGCACGGCTCAAAAAAGCCGGTGGACTAGTCGCTAAATCTGTTGCGCAAGTGACTGAACAAGCAGATGTATTAATTACGTCTTTGGCTACTAGCAACGCGCTGCGAATGGTTTATCAGGAAATTGCAGCAACTTTAAAGGCTACCCCAAAAAAAATTATCTTAGTAGAAACTAGTACCTTAGCGATGACGGATAAAGATTGGATTGCCAAGCAATTACCTAAAAAACAAGTTGCTTTACTAGACTGTCCAATTAGCGGCACGGCTGCTCGTATGAAGGACCGTGCTTGGACAATTTTTGTCAGTGGTAAAAAATCTAGTTGTAATGAAGTGCAGCCAATTTTTAAATGTTTATCCGATAACTCACCCTATGTTGGTGAATACGGTAATGGCTTAAAAATGAAGTTTATCGCCAACCATTTAGTAGCGATTTATAACGTTGCTTGCGCTGAATCAGTTACCTTTGCCAGAAAAATTGGCTTAGATCCACAAGAAGTCTTAGATATTTTTGGCCCAAGTCCGGTCATTGGAACTGGCGTGATGAGACTTCGGACTCCTTTCATGATTAAGCGCGAATATAGTCCACCGACTATGAAAGTAGAAGTATGGCAAAAAGATATGCAAGTGATTGGCGATTTAGCCAAATCGGTTGGCTGCCCATTGCCTATTTTTAATGCAACGGCCCCCATTTATACTGCTGCGATGGCTCAAGGACTAGCTTTGCAAGATACGGCATCTACTGCGGAGGTTTTAGGGCAGATGGCCGGGTTATTTACTAAGCCAGAGATTGCAAAGCCAATTAAAACAGTGGTTAAACCCGCAGTAAAAAAAGTACGTAAAGCCGTCGTCTCAAAAACTTCTTAAGGGCTAGTAAAATTTTATTTATGTTCAATTTAGATCAGTTAATTATTGAGGGTGACCGCGCTCTACGTATTCTGAGTGGTTCTGTGCAGCAGAGCAGGTCGACACCTAAACCCGAAGCTAATTTGGATGTTGCGCCTCTATCTGAACAAGAAAGAAAACATGCAGCGGGTCTGATGCGAGTCAATCACGTAGGGGAAGTTTGTGCCCAAGCCTTGTATCAAGCCCAACGACTCACTTCAGCATCGCCCCATTTACAATCTCAACTCGGCCACGCAGCAAAAGAAGAGGAAGACCACCTGGTTTGGTGTGCGAACCGGCTGGAAGAGCTGGGCTCTAGACCAAGCTTGTTAAATCCAATCTGGTTTGCTGGTTCCTTTGCCATTGGCACTCTTGCGGGCTTGGCAGGCGATCAATGGAGTTTAGGTTTTGTGGTTGAGACAGAAAAACAAGTTGAAAACCATTTAAATAGTCATTTACAAGCTTTGCCAGAGTCAGATATTGCTTCGAGAGCGATTGTTGAGCAAATGCGTACAGAAGAAATTGAGCATGGCAATATGGCCAGAAATCTTGGGGCGAAAGATTTACCTGAACCGATTACAAAAGTGATGGGTTTGGTATCTCAAGTTATGACAAAAACCGCCTATTATTTGTGATCCCTGTATTTTGTGCTGAGCACCCATTAGTACAAACCATAATAATCTCAATTTCTACTTGAGGTATGAGTTGTAAGATACTGTTTATTATTATTAATTTTATAATTAATGCTTGAGAAATCATTTCTAAGCTCTTGTAATTACAAGAAAAAATAGTAGAAATTCCCTAAAACCCCTTGACCTGAACCTATTACCCCTTTAAAGTGGGAGAATGTGTCAAAAAGTGGGAAAAATAGCATGTTTCAGGGTGCTTCAGCGATCAATTTAGATGTTAAAGGACGGATGTTAATACCGTCAAAGCATCGTGACGCCCTAAAAACCGAGCAAGGCTTGAGAGCAACGCTCACAAAAAACCCCGATGGTTGTTTAATGCTCTTCCCACAGAGCGAGTGGGAAATATTCAGTGAAAAAATTGCGAAGCTACCGATGGAAGCACATTGGTGGCGGAGGATCTTTTTGGGTAATGCCAACGAGGTCGAGGTGGATGGTTCAGGCAGGATTTTGATTAGTCCGGAGTTACGCTCTAGTGCCGGAATCGAAAAAGAAGTGATTTTACTTGGAATGGGGACGCACTTTGAAGTTTGGGATGCTAATACGTATGCAGTGAAGGAGCAAATCGCTATCTCACAAGGTATGCCAGAAGCACTTCGTCAATTTAACTTTTAATGCGAGGACTCGATGAACATCAGTCATCGCCCGGTTTTACTGGATGAGGCAGTTTCTGCTCTATTAGCAGAGCCAATTCAGCTTAACCCATTGTATTTGGACGGGACTTTTGGTCGAGGTGGTCACTCAAGAAAAATATTGGCGAACCTACCATTAGAGGGGCGCTTAATTGCAATGGACAAAGATCCGCAGGCAATAGAGGAGGCGGGCAAGATTGAAGATAGTCGTTTTAGGATTGTGCATGATTCATTTGCGAGTATGGGGGATTACCTTGAGCCTAGTAGTTTAGATGGCATCTTATTAGATTTAGGGATTAGTTCTCCACAAATTGATCAGGCTGAAAGAGGATTTTCTTTTCGTATGGATGGTCCTTTAGACATGCGTATGAATAACAAGGAGGGGCAAAGTGCTCAAGAGTGGCTGGCTATTGCCAGTGAAAAAGAACTACATAAGGTAATTAAGGAATATGGGGAAGAACGGTTTGCTCTATCGATTGCAAAGGCGATTGTTGCTAGCAGGGAGCAAGGCAACGTTATTGGGACCACACGACAACTCGCGTCGCTCGTGGCTAGTGTCGTCCGCTCGCGTGACTCAGAGCAAGACCCCGCAACGCGTACCTTTCAGGCTATACGGATTCATATCAACCAAGAACTTCACGACTTGGAAAAAGGATTAGAGGTGGCCTTGAAACTTTTAAAAACGGGTGGTCGATTAGTCGTGATTAGTTTTCATTCACTGGAAGACCGCATTGTGAAGCAGTTTATGCAGGGTCATAGCCGGGTAGAAATACCTCGAGGCTTGCCTTTGAAAGAATCTCAAATTCCAAAATCCCCGCTAAGATTGATTGATAGGATTAAGCCATCCAGTAGTGAAATCAGTGCCAACCCAAGATCGCGATCAGCGGTCATGCGAGTTGCAGAAAAAATTGGGGAGGTACGATGAACCGTGCAGTAGTGGTTCTCATCTTAGCCCTAATGGGATGTTCATTTTTACTCGTGAACTCACAACAGAGAACTCGTCAGTTGTTTATTGAAAAGAATCGTTTAGAGATTCAACAGCGCAAACTCAATCAAGAGTGGAATCGCTTGGAATATGAGCAAAGAGAATTATCGAGATCAAGTCGCATTATCGATATTGCTAAAAAACAATTACATATGAACGATGCAAAGCAGGATAAGACCATTTATTTAAAGGAAAAAGAATGAGGACTGCGCGCCCATTACCTTCCTCTGAATTAGTCTTAAGATTACCAATGTGGCGATCAAGAGTCGTTTTATTCTTGATGTTTGCAGCATTCTGCACCCTGATTGTTCGGGCATTTTGGATTCAAGGAGTTGGTAATGATTTTTATGCTGAAAAAGGAAATCGGGTAAAAAGAGTCATCGAGTTAAATTCAATTCGCGGAAGAATCTTGGATCGTAATGGCGCAATATTAGCAACGAGTCTCGAAGCAAAGACGGTCATCGCTTATCCAGATGTTGTGCCAGATGATTTAGAAAAATCGAAGATATTAGCTTTTGCTAAATTATTAGGGATGAGCGAGGCTGAGTTACGTAAGAAATTAGGTGAGTCGCGAAGCCAACTTTATTTAAGGCGCCAAATTGAACCGGATGTTGCCGCTAAGATTAAAGCCTTAGAAATTCCAGGCATTACCATTACCAGCGAATACCGTAGGTACTATCCTGAAGGCGAGTCTGTAGCCCATGTTGTGGGCTTTACTAATGTTGAGGATATGGGTCAGGAAGGGATGGAGTTATCGAATAACGCATTACTCACTGGCAAAAGTGGTCAGCGTAATGTTGTGATTGATCGTCTTGGACGCGTAGTAGATGACCTAGGAGGTTATATACCTTCTAAAAACGGTGAGGATTTATATCTATCGATTGATAGCAAAATACAGTCAATTGCTTATCAAGAAGTGAAAAAAGCGGTAGAAAAGCATCATGCAAAAGCAGGCGGCGCAGTTGTATTGGACGCGGTCACAGGAGAAGTATTAGCTCTTGCAAATTGGCCCTCCTATGATCCAAACCATCGCGGTAATTTAACAGGTGAGCAACTGCGCAATCGGGTGCTGACGGATACCTTTGAACCAGGATCAACGATGAAACCCATCACGATTGCTTTAGCGCTTGAAAAGGGAATCGTTACGCCAAATACGATGATGCCGATTGGGCACCTGCAAATTGGTAAAAAAGTGATTACTGATACCCATCCCTATGGAGTATTAAGTGTTGCGCAGATTATTCAAAAATCGAGCAACATCGGCACAAGCCGCATTGCATTGCAAATGGAACCAGAAGATATGTGGGGCATGTTTCAAGCTGTTGGCTTTGGCCAAGCGCCTAAACTTGGTTTTCCAGGAGCAGTTGCCGGACTGGTTAAACCCTACGATAAATGGGGTAAGTTAGACCAGGCCAGTATGTCCTATGGATATAGTATTTCGACGTCGTTATTTCAGATTGCAAAGGCTTACACGATTTTTGTTCGTGATGGTGAACTTGCTACGCTCTCTATGAAAAAAATTGATAAGCCAACGATCGGTGTGCCGGTAATTTCTCAAAAAGTGGCAGCCCAAGTGAGAGTAATGATGGAATCAGTGACCCAAGAGGGTGGAACTGCGGTCAAAGCACAAGTAGATGGATATCGGGTCGGTGGCAAAACTGGTACAGCGCATAAATCCAATGGAAAAAAAGGCTATAGTTCAAATCGATATGAAGCCTTTTTCGCTGGTATTGCTCCAATTAGTTCACCGAGAATTGTGGTGGCGGTAGTGATCGATGAACCGTCTGTCGGGGGGTATTATGGTGGCGACGTTGCAGCACCGGTATTCTCAGCAGTAACGGGATCAGCATTAAGAACCTTAAACATCGCACCCGATGCTAACTCGACTCAGTTAGTCCAAAGTAATGCGATTCAGCCGGTGAATTTTCAGAGATGAAATTGAACTCTAAAAATCTCTCCTCGATATTTGAAGATATAGAAAATACCCTCTATAGCCAGGTGGATCGTGGCGCAAATTTATCCGCAGATACGCGCTTATTAGCGCCGGGGGATGTATTTTTAGCTTATCCAGTTGGTTTTGGAGTGGGCCTGAGTGATAACCGAATGCACATTCCAACTGCTTTAGAAAAAGGGGTTGCGCTCGTTTTATACGATACAGAAAATTGGCTTGAGACAGAATTACTTTCTGCCAGAGAAGTATTGGGTGATCCTCGGTGCATCCCAGTCCCTGATTTAGGAAAAATAGCGAGTGAAATTGCGAACCGCTGGTATGGTAATCCTTCAGCAGAACTAGACATTATTGGTGTTACTGGCACGAATGGTAAAACAACAATTACGCATTGGTTAGCCCAGGCCTTTGGTAAAAGTCATTTAACTGCAATTGCTGGCACGATGGGTTATGGCAGTATTGATGATCTGAAAACAACGGGCTATACCACCCCTGACGCGCCTAGAGTGCAAAGGATGTTAGCTGAGTTGCGAGAGCAAAAATTTAAAACGGTTGCGATGGAAGTATCTTCACATGCTCTTGATCAAGGCAGAGTGGACGGCGTTCAAATTAATACAGCAATATTTAGTAATTTAACTCAGGATCATCTCGATTATCACCAGGATATGGCTGCTTATGAAGCAGCGAAGTTTGAATTATTTAGAAGAGCAAATTTAAAAAATATTGTTTTGAATCTGGAAGACGAGACTGGACTAGTGTGGGCGCAAAAATTAATTGGCCATTCGAAGGCAAGAATTACAGTTTATGGACAAGCCCAACATTTTGCAAAATTAACCGAAGATCAACAGAGTAAATCTTTTCCGGTTTTGTATGAGTTAAAAGCAATTAGTCGGTCTGGGATGTTAGTAAAAGTGGATACTCGAGATCAGAACTTTAATTTAACGATTCCGACATTAGGTGGTTTTAATATTCAAAATGCATTAGCAGTAATCAGCACCTTATTAGCTTATGCGATGCCAGTTGAAAAAATCATTAAAAACATTGAACAACTCAAGTCAGTTCCTGGTCGCATGGAAATGATTAATCTAGGTGATAAGTTAATGCCACTTACGATTGTTGATTTTGCTCACACTCCTGATGGTTTAGCTAAGACTTTAAATACCCTTTTACCTGTTGCCAAGCAAAGAGGCGGTCAATTGATTTGTGTGTTTGGTTGTGGTGGTAATCGTGACATGGCGAAACGCCCACTCATGGGTCAAATTGCTACTGAAATTGCCAATAAAGTAATTCTGACTAGTGACAATCCGCGCAATGAAGATCCGATGCAGATTATCACAAGTATCTTGCAAGGAATACCTGAAAATGAAAAATCGAGGGTGAGTGTTTTAGAAAATCGAGCGTTTGCAATTTTAAATACAGTAAGAACAGCTCAAGCCAATGATGTGATTGTTATTGCAGGTAAAGGGCACGAAATAACGCAGGAAGTAATGGGTAAAAAATTCCCGTTTTCTGATCAAGATCATTTACGACTCGCCTTAAGGATGGTTGTATGACAACGCAGTTCTTAACGATGCGATCTATCAGCCAGTATCTCCCTGAAGCGGTGATGATGCATGCTGATCTGGTATTGGATCAGCCACTCAAAAGGATTGTGACCGATAGTCGCAAAATTTTGAAAGATGATTTTTTTGTGGCAATTGCTGGCGAAAAATTTGATGCGCATGATTTTTTAACTCAAGTACAGCAAGCCGGTGCAATAGGTTCCCTAATTAGCGATGCTGCTAAGGCTCCTGAGCAATTACCAGTGGCGTTGGTTAACAATACCGTCTTAGCGCTTGGTAAACTGGCCAAAGCCTGGCGCTTAGAGTTGGCTCCAACAGTAGTGGTAGTAACCGGTAGCAATGGTAAAACCACTGTAAAAGAAATGATTGCCAGTATTTTTAGGGCTGCTGTAGGTCAAGAACATAGTTTATCTACCGACGGCAATTTAAATAACGAAATTGGTTTGCCCCTGACTTTACTGCGCCTCACCAGTGAACACCAATTAGCTGTGATTGAACTTGGTATGAATCATCCTGGCGAGACAAAAGCCTTGGCCGAAATTGCTTCGCCAAATATAACTTTGATTAACAATGCACAAAGAGAACATCAAGAGTTCATGCAAACGGTGGAAGCGGTTGCGCAGGAGCATGCCTTAGCGATCCAAGCTTTGCCAACGGATGGGTGTGCCGTGTTTCCGAGTGACAGCCCCTATGCCGATATTTGGTATGGGGTAGCAAAGGGTAGGCCAATCTTTACATTTGCCTTCAATACTGAGGCAACTCAAAACCAATCGCAAGGTCAAACCGATGTGACTGGGCGTTGGCATGAAAAAGGTCAATTAGAAATTAGTTCACCCCACTGGTCAACGAACGCGTTGGTGCAGTTAAAAACTTTGGGCGATCATAATGCAAAAAATGCCTTAGCTGCTACAGCGGTTGGATTAGCTGCTGGTGTCTCAAAAGAAGCGATTATCCAAGGCTTAGAAGCTTTTGAAGCGGTTGGTGGTCGGATGCGCAAACTAGAAATAAAAATTGGTAAAACATGCATTACTCTCGTGGATGACACCTACAATGCTAATCCAGATTCTGTGCTTGCAGCGATTCAAGCAATTGAAGATTTACCCGGTAAACATTGGTTAGTGTTGGGGGATATGGGTGAGGTTGGAGACCAAGGTCCAGTGTTTCATCGTGAAATCGGTGAATATGCAGCTCAACATCAAATTGATCAGTTATGGACAATCGGCGAACTGAGTTCCTTTACCGAGGAAGCATTTGCTCAGGTTAAAGCCCTGTCCCTGAAAAATAGTAGCAAGGTCGGTCAACACTGCAATTCAATAGAGCAATTAACTAGCCAGTTAACGGATCAACTCATGGCATCGGCTGTGCAACTTGATTCAAGCCCAAGCCAAACATCAAGCCAAACCAGAAGCCAAACCACAAGCCAAACCACAAGCCTTGTGCCATCACTCGTGATCTTAGTGAAGGGATCACGCTTTACTAAAATGGAACGGGTTATCCAACACTTACTCAGCATGGAGGATCAATGTTACTCATCCTAGCCCAGTGGTTGCAAAGTGATTATGGATTCTTAAGAGTTGTAAATTACATCACATTTAGAGCCGTGATGGCGACTCTGACAGCTTTACTGATTGGTTTGGTATTTGGACCGTGGGTGATTCGGCAATTAACGCTTTTAAAGGTTGGTCAGGCGGTAAGGCAAGATGGACCAAAAACACATCTCATTAAAACAGGAACTCCCACCATGGGTGGTGTTTTGATTTTAATTGGCATTGCGATTTCAACACTCTTATGGGCAGATTTATCAAATCGATTTATTTGGGCTGTTTTGTGGGTGACTTTAGGCTTTGGAATTATTGGCTGGGTAGATGATTACCGTAAAGTGGTTTACAAAAATCCAAAAGGAATGAGCTCTAGTGAAAAATATTTTTGGCAATCTCTGATTGGATTTGTAGCAGCGATCTATCTTGTTTTTGCTATTACAGATTTTAGTAATATTAGTTTTATTAACTCCCTGTTGCGCTGGAAAAATCAAGGAGTCACCTTAGGATTGCCAAATAATTTAAATTTAGTGGTGCCCTTTTTTAAAGAAATCAGCTATCCATTAGGCTCAATTGGGTTTGTCATTCTTACTTATTTAGTCATTGTAGGTAGTAGTAATGCTGTGAATTTAACCGATGGCTTAGATGGTCTAGTTATTATGCCAGTGATATTAGTGGCGGCTGCCCTCGGCGTTTTCGCCTATGTTTCGGGTAATACGATTTACGCCAAATATCTTCTATTTCCATTTATCCCAGGTACCGGTGAATTACTGATTTTCTGTGGCGCAATTGGTGGAGCAGGCTTAGCTTTCTTATGGTTCAATGCCCATCCAGCGCAAGTGTTTATGGGTGATGTTGGCGCTTTAGCGCTTGGCGGTGCCTTAGGTACGATTGCCGTCATTGTTCGGCAGGAGATAGTCCTGTTCATTATGGGTGGAATTTTTGTGGTGGAAACCTTGTCCGTTATCTTACAAGTAACGTGGTTCAAGTACACCAAAAGAAAATATGGTGAAGGGCGACGTATCTTTAAGATGGCACCGTTACATCATCATTTTGAATTAAGTGGCTGGAAAGAAACACAAGTAGTAGTGCGCTTTTGGATCATTACGATCATCCTAGTATTAATTGGCCTATCGAGTCTCAAGTTACGATAACGATGAATACCTTTAATACCTCCCAGCCTCTCAACCAAGCATTTGGTCAGTATTCTGATCAGTGTAAGGTTTTGGTCATGGGGCTCGGCGAATCTGGTCAGGCGATGGCAAAGTGGGCATTAGCCCAGGGTGCTCAAGTCATGATGCATGATACGAGAGAAGAGGTGAGTTTAGGTGAGGGGCTTCATCGCCGTACCCAAGAATTACTTCAGCTAGGTGTTTCGAGCATTAGTTTTGGTAGTAATTTATCTGAAATCGATTGGACGGATGTCAAAATTTTGGCAATGAGTCCGGGCATTTCTCCGCTTGATCCATTAATAGAACCATGCCTTCGTCAAGCTCAGGAAAGCCAGATTACGATTTGGGGAGAGTTAGATTTTTTCACTAAGGCTCTAAGCAGTTTAGAGGATACTTACGCATATAGTCCAAAGGTAATTGCAATCACTGGTACCAATGGCAAGACCACTACAACGGCTTTAACTGGAGTAATCTGTGCCAAGTCGGGCAAAAGTGTCGCCATTGCTGGCAATATTAGTCCGTCGCTCTTGGATAAACTCACGGAGTGCCTAGCGCAAAACACATTACCTGACATTTGGGTATTGGAGTTATCGAGTTATCAACTGTATTACAGTCAGGACTTTAATCCTCATGCTGCCACTATCTTAAATATATCTGAGGATCACCTCGATTGGCATTTAAGTATGGAGCATTATGTCAATGCAAAAGCCAAAATATTTGGACAAAATACAATCCCCATTATTAATCGGGATGATGCCACAGTAATGCGTTTATTTACGGATGCGGACTGGGCGAAAAAACGCATTATCAGCTTCGGAATGAATCAGCCTTTAGAACCTGATTCATTTGGGATTAAGAGTGATATGGGTGGTGCAATTGATTGGTTGGCATGGGCTCCGCCAGTAGAGGAATTCGAAGGTAATCAGCTAATTAAAGTCAGAAGAACCAAGAAATCTCAAGCGGCACTTGATGAAGAACCGTTATTAATTAAGCATTTAATTCCTGCTGATGCGCTGCTGATTAAGGGCCGTCATAACGCTACGAACGCTCTCGCGGCATTGG
>Ga0164296_1000600_pt1 | contig 41993 bp, 45 predicted proteins | sample GEODES057metaG_FD_113533 | JGI IMG/M metagenome (GOLD analysis project Ga0164296, IMG submission 113533) | Dystrophic lake water microbial communities from Trout Bog Lake, Wisconsin, USA - GEODES057 metaG | ecosystem: Environmental > Aquatic > Freshwater > Lake | place: USA: Trout Bog Lake...
CTGGTAGCTCAATTGGCAGAGCAGCTGACTGTTAATCAGCGGGTTCCTGGTTCGAGTCCAGGCTGGGGAGCTCAGTCCGAGGTGGTGTAATGGCAGCACAGGAGACTTTGAATCTCTTAGTCTAGGTTCGAGTCCTGGCTTCGGAACCATGTAAACTTATACCTATAGTAACTAAGTAGTGTATTACTAGTTCAGCGGTACTCAAGTACCAAAATAGGAGATATTATGACGTCAATGTTCGATTATGACGATTCAGCCAACCTTGTATATAATGCAAAGACAGCTGGTAAAAGTTTGGTTACTGCCAAGCATGAAGTTCTAACCAAGACTGGTGAATTCCTTTTCTTGGCTCACACAGATAAAGAGTTTGCTCTTCGCTGTCAAATGGTAGAAAAAGATATTGAATCTATTGCACGTCGTAAAATGTCTTCTATAAGTGATAGTAAATTTAAGCTTGTTCGTGCACTTCATGAAGAATGGCAGCTACGTCATGCTAATTGTGAGTGTAAGACTGCTGCAGTATTTAATGCAAGTGCAGATGATAATGACATGTCTATCTGTCATGAATGTCATGCAGAACCAGCTACTACAACATTTCATGGCTACCTTCGAGTAGGTGAAAGGTGTAGTCATGGTAAAACAGTTGGGCCTAGAAAGTCTTCTAAGACAGCTGGTTTTATTGTAGAAGCAAAACCACAAATGTTTAATGACCAGAGCCTAGGTAATGGTGGTGCACTAGCAGGTACTGACTGGGAAAAATTCTTTCCTAGCAAGACTAATACATCTAGCCACTGGCAAAAGCTTATAGATGCTGGTAATTCTGCAAAAAGGCTATTCTTTAGAGGTAAGTCAAGTGAGGGTGCCCCTGATTTAAAGCATGGTACTTTTGGGCTATACCACTATGGTCAAGATGAAAATGGGAAACCCATTGGTAAAATTGTTATGACACTTGGGCCAAAAACTGGAGAGTCAGCTTTCCTAAGTCACCGTGAAGATACTGGAGTCACTGAAGAAGGACATGATGAAGGTCGTAATTCAAATGGACAGCCTAACCGTCCTGCTACTGGAGATCGATTTGTAGCTGGTGTAGGTATGAGAATTGGTGGTCAGGGTGGCCAAGCTGTTCCTCTAGCTGATACTAGTATGATTCCTGGATTTTGGGACCCAAATAAACTAGCAGTTTTTGGAGATAAAACTCAACAAAAAATGGCAGAAGCCTTACACCAGCAAGCTATTAGTGAAGGAACTGCAGTTAAGCATCCTACACTCAAAGATGAAAATGGAAAGCCTAAAATGGTTAGTCCTATGCTTTACCCAGAGTTACACCCAAATGGTAAAAGAATTGGTACTATTGAGCAGTGGGTAGATGGACGTAATCCCAGAACTGATCAAGAGATTCAACAGGGTGGTGTAACCACTGAAGATGCTAAGACCAAGGGTAATGAAGACAACTACTTAGCTCAACACCTTGGTATTAATCCTCTAAAGTGTAATCACAAAAATGTATTTACCTGGTTTGGTACTGGTAAGGGACAGCGTAGCCACAGTGGAACTTCTGGAGAACAATGCAGGCCAGAACATGGTTACCCAGCTGGACAGGGTTGTGGTGGAAACCACTTTATTTCACGTCTAATAGCTGACCGTCCTAATAAATCTGGAAATTCTGCAAGAACTGCCAATGAAGGACTTGACCCAGAGACTGGTGCAATTACTACTGGTAGTAACTATATGCAGTTTACTCCTCCAGGACGTATGATTAAGCGCCCAGACTTTACAAAAATGATAAAGAATGATGGCCCACAAGGTTTTGCAGGACTTAGAGATGTTATTAAAAAATGGCGTGGTGACAGAAGTGCAGGTAGTGTTAAGCCTACTAAGGGTGGTCCTGGAGGTTCTTCAACTTCCAATCCTAAAGAATTGTCTGATGACGCTCTAGACTTCACGATGTAGTCTGGTATGTTTAATAGTGCTTTAGCTGCACGTAGAGGAAAACCTAGACTCCCCAGTACTAAAAGAAGAGCTGTACAGGGAGAAATAAATACCGATCGTGCTTGTATATATCAAGGCTTAACTGATACTCCTTGCTCTAGTAGTATGACTTTTAGTGACCCTTTTTCTCGTGAAGGTGTCTTAGACCCAGTCTGCTCAAATCATTTAGAGTATCATGAAAATACTGCCAGCTATATACATTCACTAGCTAGAATGTTTGGATGGGTTCCCAATCACCCTAATTTTAATAGAATAGATGAAGACTGGCGTAAGACTCAAGTAGTTAATCCTCAGTCTCAATCCATGACTGAGCAACAAAAAAAGAATGATGCTCTACTTCGTGAACAGACTGGAACTGAAGAGTACAGACAAATATGGAACAAACCCAGTCACCCTAAATTTATTCGTAGAATTAGAAGAAGAAATCAACAGGGTACTGAGAGTCAATCAGGGGGAGGTATATCAATCAATGACACAGATTTCACGGAATAAGCTTAAGTTTAAAAGCAGTGGACTATCTTTTGAAGATATTCCAGAACCCTCTAACACTAAAGACATTAAACCTAAAACTAAAAAGAAAAAATTTACTGCTCCTGTAGAAGAGACTCCCATAGACAGTAGTACACAAGTTGATTCTGATCTTGATTTACTACCCACTATAGGAGTTGAGTCAGGTCCAACTAAAAAAAATAGAGGTGGTCCTCGTAAACCCAATAACTGGACTAGTAGGAATACTAAAGCTTGGTGGCAAAGACGAGGAATGTCACGATCAGAAGAAGAAGCTGTAAGTGGTGAAGATACAAATGTTGGGCCCAATAATATAGAATCAGTTAGAGAGCATTTTGGTAGAATTTATGATTCTGCACCAGAAGTAGAACATATAGAGCATGGTTTTAAGCCAGAGTCTCAAAGACGTCTGGCTCCAATAGGTAGTAAAAAGAGAAACTCTCAAGAGAGTGATCTAAGAACTTGGATTAAGAGTGCTATTGTTCGTAGTCAGCCCAACTATCTTGACCCTAAAGTACATGGAACAGAAAAAGTAGAACAGAGAAAAGCTCGTGCAGAAGCTAATCCAATACCTGTTCCTAGTACTACCGCTCTATCACATGACCCAGTACTAAGTCAGCTAGATAGATCTCCTAGAGAGCTCCCTACTAGTGTTGGACAAGTAGGGTTTATTTATAATGAAGATGGTGCAATTCCATTCTTTCCTAGAGGTAAAAATCTTGTTATGATTCAAGGTTTTGATAGAAATACTCAAGGAATGTCACGTAAAATTTTGGATGAAAAAGCCATAGAACAGCACAGAAAAATTTGTGAAAGTCTTACTCTTCCAGTAAAGAATACTGGACATAAAGAAGGATGCCCATTTCATTATCATGAACAATGGTGTAAGACTTCACATGATGAAAACTGTCCTCTTAAAAGTATGGAAACTTCCGTAGAAATTCCCTCTGAAAATAATAGTGAGGGTATGACTCACGTATATGTTGCAGGTCATAGACTAGAACATGCTCGTGATGTTAAAAAGAGAATGCGTTTTGTTAAAGATGAAGATATAGAAGAGAATAAGCAGTGGAGACCTTTATTTTTTAAAGAAAAGCTGGGTTATAGAGTTCCTATTGGCCGTTTTATACCCTTAGCTAGTAGTGGACCTAATGGTGGAAGTCCTCTAGAAGAATACTTAAAACTACCCTCAAAAACATTTACTGGTAAACCCAAAGACTACTATGATTTTTCTAATACTAGTCTAGAAGCCAAGCTTACTCCAGGACTTAGCCTAAAGGGTGGACTAACCAAACTAGCTAAAAGATTCTCTTATTCTAACCCATTTTCCAGTAGTGGAGCTGATGGACTAAGAAGTTTTGATAGTATAATCTTAAATAATGGTAATGCTGAACAGATCTACCGTAAATTAGCAGAACAGTATGGAACAGAAAATCATGGTAAGCCTATTGGGCCTACTGAAGACTGGTCTAATATAAAGAAGAAAAAGACTCCAACCAGTGATGAAGGTCTAGACTTTAGTGACTTTTTATCTTCTAAAAAAACTGCATTAGTACATTTAAATGAAAGTTTTGAACATAGTCACCCTTGTATTAAATGTGATGATCCAGCCTACTGGGAAGGTAAAGGCCCCATAGTACAGACCTCTACTGCTCCTGATGGACGTCCGATCTACAAACATAGAGGGTGTAATTTAGAAGATCCTTTTGCTTTTGCTGCTAGTTTTAAATACAGTGAAGATAGTGGAGAATTTCCTGATGAAGAGAGTGAAGACTCTGTACAGAAAATGCAGCAAACACAAGTTAGAGGACTAAACCCTGGTGGTAGTGCTTTAGTACCACATAATTAAATGTAATTAATAGTAGATCTAACCTTAGAAATTAGATCTCAATCTATCTAGAAAAGAGAATATAAATGGAACCCCGTTTGAATGTTAAAATTGCAGATTTGTGGATGGAGCCTGGTGATGATGCTCCTAATCCAGTAGATACTGACTTTATCCCCCAAGGTGTCCAAATGGACAATGACTTTATCGATGCTGATAGCAATGATAAAGACAAGAACTGGGAAGTAGAGCAAGCTTTTAGAGCTGATTGGGCAGCTGAAATTGATCGTGATAATGCTTCAGGTCAACAGCATGGTCGTGATGACTCTAACCCAGCTCAACAGACTGCTCCTTATGGAATGGCCCCAGTTGCTAGTAAGCAAGCTAGTGGATTCCGTAAGACACAAGCTCGTAAAAATGCTACTCTTGGAGTAGTTGCTAATCTCAAGAGTGGTACTCTTGTGGGTGGACGAGTATTTGCTCAGACTAAGAAGACCAAGATTGCTGGTACAGTTATTGCTGTTGGAGATGGCGAATTTGCAGTTATCTGGGATGATAAGACAGCTTCTGTAGAGCGTAAAAGTGACTACGAATTGGTGGTTAAGAACTAACGATCATGTTTAGAACTAGAAAAACTAAGATTGCATCTACACCAGTAGAAGAAGTCCTTGAGGTTAAAGAAGTAGTTCCGCAACGTGAAGAACTCGTAGCAATGGATTTTGCTCGAGTAGAAGGTTCGGTAAAATACATCTATTATGGCTCTCTAGTAGACTATGATGGAAAAGAATATGAATTTGAATGGGATGATTCTCGCAAATGCTTGAGTAGACTTGCTGGTTCCCAAGTCTCTCAGTTTAGCTGGGATAGTGCCACTAGAGTTCTAGAAGAGCAGTTTAAAATCCCCGAACAGACTATCGAATCTAAAATAGAGCCGATAGTAGTAAAGGAGATTGGAAACCTTAGTATTACCCTTACAAAAGGTCTCCAGGACTTGGACAATAAGGTCGAAAAGATCTCTCGTCCAGTAGTTCAACAAACTCCTAAAGCTGAGCCTGAAATACAAGATGTAGAAGAAGACATAATGATGTCTAATGCTATAAAATATTTACAAGAAGTACAAGACGACGATCTAGGAGTAGACTACTTAAGTCTATAGGAGCAATTATGGAATTCGCAGAAGGTAAAGGACCCAGACAGCAAAAACTACAATGGCCTGTAGGTCAATTTATTACCATTTATGGTAATGGTAACCAGACCTACAATACAGTAACTAGTATTGGACCCAATAATGTAGTAAGCGGGACACAGACTACAGTTAATGCTAGTAGTGTTGTTAACCCTGCAAGTATTGCATACCCAGATGTTACTGTTGGTTCAGGTTCAGGACTTATTTGGAGTCAAGTTCCTAATACCACACCTGGTAAGCCTGGCTCATTTAATCCAGGTCTAGTTCTACAGAGTGGAGTAGGTAATGCAACTAGTGATGTTACTTACCTTTTTGCTCCAGCACCTTACTCAGGTATTCAAGACATAGAATCTACAGTTGCAAATGTTGCAGTTGACTCTGCAGTTACATGGAGTGGAACTTCAACAGTTACACTTCAAGGCAGTGTTGACCGTTTTAATGGTCAAAAAGTATATAGTTCAGGAAATTGGACAAACATTGTTTCTGGTACAGTAGCAAGTGGTGCTCCTCTTGCACTTTCTGTACTTAACCAGGGTAAAAACGCTACAGTTAGTGGTGTCCTATTTAATTCTTATCGTTTAACTGCAAGTGGTGGTTCAGGCCTACTTACTTGGACAGTTGCTGGAATGTTCCTTGATATGAGTGCAATGGCACCTACATACCCATCACCTCTTTCTGTGCAACCAAACCTTGGCCAGCTTAATATTACAGACCCAAGAGTTAAGACACTTACAAGTGGTCTAGCTAATAGTCAAGGTGCACTAAGTCAATCAAATCAAGCTAACCTTGATACAGGCACAGGAATTATTAATGCTGCAAATAACAGCAACTATATTGGTCAATAGCTAATTAATATACTATACTAAGGATTCTAATGCAAAGAGAACAAAATATTCGTACAGCTTCCCTAAGACAAGTGGTTGCAGATAACCACACTCTTAGTGGACTACGCATTGAACAGCAGTTTGGAATGGGTGGAGATATTATCCTAGCAGGTAGTCCCTCCATCTGTGAAGGATGTGGAAGTGAAAAAGCTCCTGCTGGTTGTTCTTCTTGTGGAATGTAGATAGGACCTTAAATGCCATCCAGAGACTGGGGTGCTTCAGCTGAGTTTAATAGACTAAGATCAGCTGGAATTACTCTTCCTAGAAACCCTGTTGCCGGTAGAGTAGCAGCAAGAGATATGCTCAAAAGAGCAAGTACTCCCGGATCAATGCTTAATGATATTGGACCTATGGCAGCAGCTATGGGTAATGGTGAGGGAAGATCTCGTCTTAATAAGTTAGGGAACAACTTCCGTATGGAGGGTGGAGTAGCAGCAACTCCAAATCGTAGAACTGCTGCAGCTACTGGTAGTGATGCTCAATGGGCTTGGCCTAAGCTTCATGACCCATTTGAATACTGGCGTGAACGTACCTGGTGGTTCAATATGGAAGACCCAGATGAGCAAACACGTAAAATTCGAGACTGGGCCCGACTTCTCTATACTACTCACCACTTAGTTCCTGGACTAATTGATATCTATACTAGATTTCCACTCTTAGATATTGAGCTTATTCACCCAGATAAAAGAATTGCAGAGTTCTATAATGAACTCTTCTTTGATGGTCTTAATTATGATGAATTTCTTTTTGATCTAGGCCGTGAACACTGGACTGTTGGTGAAGTATTCGCCATGGGTTCTTGGCACGATGGTATTGGTGCATGGGAAGAAGATGAAATCATCAACCCGAATGATGTTGTAGTGGCTAAAAATAGAGCTCTAAGAACTTACCAATATCATATTAAGGTTCCAGAAGAGATTAAACGTCTTATTGAACGTAGAGAGCCTGCTCAAGAGTATGCAATGCTTATGCAACTCTATCCTGATGTTGTAGCTTGGGCTCGTCAAGATAAAGAGATTCCTGTTTCAGATGTAATTATGAAGCAGATTAAATTTAAGACTAATCCTTGGAGTGAACATGGTACTCCAATTCTACTTAGAGCATTCCGTATGCTTATGTTAGAAGAGTCACTTAATGCTGCTCAAGATGCTATTGCTGACCGACTATATAGTCCTCTTATTTTAGCCACTCTAGGACTTCCTGATGTAGACCAAGATGGTCCATGGGTTCCAGATGCCACTGAACTACAGAGTTTGAGAGATGACTTAGCTATGGCTATTAACTCTGACTTTCGACTAATGACTTACCACCACGGACTACAGATTCAGAATGCTTTTGGCCGTGAAGCAATGCCCAGACTAGATCAAGACTTTCTAAGAGTACAGACTAATGTTATGGGAGTATTTGGTATTGGTAGTGATCTTATTCAGGGTGGACAGGGTGGTACTTATGCTTCAGGTGCCCTCAACCGTGAACTTATTACTCAAATGCTTTCTACTTATCAGAAAAAGATTGAACAATTTATTCGTAGTAGAATGGAGCCTGTTGCTGAAAGACAGGGTCACTATGAGTTCCGTAATGTTGGGGGTCAGAGAGTCCCAGTTATGGAAACTGTACTTATGGTTGATGAAGAGACTGGTGCAGAATTTGTAGAAGAACGTCCAAAGCTAGCTATTCCAGAAGTTCGTTTCCGTAGTATGAACTTAAGAGATGAAACAGTAGAAAGAGGATTCCTACAGCAGTTGGCTGCTAGTGGATTTCCAATCTCTCTGGGTACTATGGCAGTTAATATTCCAATTGACTTTGAAGATGAAATCGAAGCTCGTAAGGATGAAAAGATTAAGACAGTTGTTGCAGAACAGCAGTTTAAGAAAGATCTATTTGATCGCTTAATGATCTTAGGATTACCTATTCCACCAGAATATGTACAAGAATACCAAGCTTATCTTGCTATGCTAGAAGACCCAGCTATGGGTGCACAACTTGCTCCTGGTGCTATGGCTGGTCTAGTAACTCCTCCAGCTGCTCCAAATATGACTGGTAATCCTATCGGTAATAGTGATGCTGCAGCAGGTGCTCAGATCTATCCTAGTATTAATCAACAAGAACGTCAGCGTCCTGAAGAGTCATATGAACAGAGAAAGAGTCAGCCTAAGCCTTCTAAAAAGGGACCCAAAAATGGTCCTAAGAAAAAGACAGCTAGTGTAAGTGGTTGGGATGATGATGAAGAACCATTTGAGACTATCACTTATGGTGATCGTATGAAGTTTGCTGTACCTATTGAAGCTAAAAAACGTAAGAGAATGAAGTTGGCTAAGGGTATGCAAATTATTGTAGATGATAGCTATCAAAAGTTCAATGAAGATGAATTTAAAGAGCATTTGGCTTCTCTTATTAATGAAGAAGAAGCTTCAGTAAAAGAAGCTGCTGAACGTTTAATTCCTAAAGCCAATGAAGAGACTCAAGACAAGCATCATGCTGGTGATGGAGCTATGGATCAGCCTTTTGTAGATGGTGCTGGTCTAGACGAATTCTAATGTAATCCACTCATAATTAAAAAGGAGTAACTATGAGCCGTTTTCTTGATAATGATAATCCACGTATCCTTCCTAAGGTTGCTACCCCTAAAATTTCTTTTCTTAATGTGATCACCAATCTAGAAAAGATTGCTCTAATTGAAGAAAATATGGGTGGTATTGCTCGTAATGCTAAGAAACTAAATCTTTCTAATAGCATTTACGAGAGATCAGAGGACTAAAATGTTCTTTGCTTCAAGTTTCTTTAACTCTTCTAATGTTTGGTTTGGCTATATTGCCAATGCCTTTTTTACTGCTGGTGCTCTTGTAGCTATAGGTAAGCTTATACAGAGATATCTTACTAAGCATAGTAACACTAAGATTGATAAGATTGAAAGAGATGTTAAAGCTAGTAGACAAGATATGGATAAGAAGTTTGAATTACTTCTCTCACAACACCGTAATAATGGTGGTAGTAGTGCTAAAGATCAGTGGGACCGCTTAGAAGAAAAAGTAGACTACTTAGCTGATATAGATAGTAAGATAGATAGACTAAGTGATATTATGAACAGACACTTAGGGTATCATGAAGGTTTAAAAGATGCTGGAGATGAATAGTGTCCAAAAAATTCAAACACCCAGTAACGGGAGAACCAATTGGCTTAGGAGAGTCTCTAAGCTGGAAAGTCCAAAATTTAATTCGAAACTGGACTTTTATGTTTGTAATAACAGGAATAACTATAACTTGGTGGAGTTTCCCTTATCTCTTCCATGACCCTAATCGTATTTGGTGGAACTATTTAGCTTCTTATATGGCTATCTTCATTGAAACAGTTGTAGGTATTGCAATGTTTCAGCAGACTAAGTCTGATGCTAAAGTTATTAGAGAAGCACTAGCTATTATTAGAATAGTATTAAAGATGGAAAAAGATCAATTCTCTGAAGTAAAAGATCTAATGGAGTATATTGAGTCAGAGATGGATAAACATCATTACGAAGAAGCTAAAAACTTAAAAACCAAGCTTCTAGACAATGTAAAGTCTGACCAAGGCCACTAAAGGCTCTGTATACATATGATCAAATTTGGTGCTCCTACAGTAACCCTCATGGGTAAGGGTTCTTCCCTATCAAATATCAAGGAATCTATCAATCTACATAATGTGGGTTTTAATGATTTCAATTTTAAAGAAGAACCAGGTTTTGTCTACACTATTGCTCGTGCTATTAGTAGTCGTGTAAATGCTAACTATGATGGTTGGCCAGTAGATGAAATTAAGCAAAGTTATAAAACTTTTGTAGGACGTCCAATCTATGTAGAGCATAATAATAGTGACCCTTCTAGAGCACGAGGGGTTATTCTTGATGCTATCTACAGAGAGAGTAAATTAGCTAGTGGAGTAACAGATGGTAGTGTCTACTGTCTTATGGAAGTTGATGCAAAAACTTTCCCTAAACTAGCTAATGCCATTATGTCTAATAAGATTAATGCTGTAAGTATGGGAGCAGATGTAGAAGGTACAGAATGCTCTGCTTGTGGCAAATATGCTTCAAAGCCTTCAGAATATTGCATACATATTCCAGCTTTGAAGGGTAGAAGAGTTGCAGTTTACAAGCATGGAAAGAGAGTAGAAGCTCTAGTCTGGGAAACTTGTAGAAAGCCTAACTTTTTTGAGTTAAGCTATGTACTTGATCCTGCTGACGAAAGTGCTTGGCTATTAGCTAGAAAACACGTACAATAATGCCAATTCTTAAAGTTTCTAAAGATCTAGAACGGATCGCTAAAGAAGTTATAAGAATCCAAATTACTGTACTAGGTGACTGTCCTCAATGTCAAGGAACAAATTACCGAAGTGGAGTCTGCGAAGATTGTGCCTTTATTTCACCAGAAGTAATGGAAGCAATTAAAGAATGGCAAGAAGCTCAAGCAATTGGGCCTCAAGGAAAGGCAGCTTCAAGATTTGCTTTTACTGATATACTCCCATCTGGAGCTGATATTAGTAGAGATTTTGAGTGCCCAAAGTGTGGTCGTAAGGGTTTTGACATACAGTGTGAGAATGCTCAGTGTGGTTATGAACAACCACCTAGGGATTTAAATCACAGAGACCCAGAATACACGGGTGTAAGCCCAGAATTAGCTGGAACTATAAGACGTAAGTTTTTAAGTCCTGGTGGTAAGATCGAAGAACATAAAAAAAGATTAAAAAAGCGTAAAACTAAAAAGGTTAAGAAGAGTTTTAAGGCTCCAGAAGTTAAGCCAGGAACTAGTCTTGATGACAGTACCATTGTATCTACAGATGCTAAGTCTAAAACAGACCAAGCAGTAGCTCAAATGGCACAAGAAGATTACAAAGCAAAACTACTTGGAGAACAAAATTCTCCAGAAGACAAATAGGAGCAAATATGAGTCGATTTGATGACGAACTTGTGAAAGAAGCCGAGAATGCTTGGCAACAGAGTGGTGCACCTGGTCCTTCAACTGGAGAACCATATGACCAACAAACTACTATTAATCTAGACACTTTTGGTGCTCCTACAATGGCTCCAACTCCAGCTGATGAAGTTAATGACTGGATTGCTGATATGCCTATGATGCGTCAGCTTGATGTTCAAGACCTAGATGCAGCTGAAGAGGGTGAGATTGTTGGTGGACCAGGATCTAGTGCAGTATATGCAGAAGGTGGACCTATGTATGCAAGTGTTGATGAAAGTTTATACCAGGTATATAAGGCTTCTCGTGAAATTCGTGATGCAATTGAAACTCGTGAAGACTTTGATTTTAGTTCACTCTTGACCGCTAGTAATAATGCTAGTAGTACAGTTCGTAGTGCTAGTAATGACCAAGAAGTTGTCTACACTGTAGGTACAATTGCTGGTATCGTTAATGATATTGAAAATGATCTAGTAATGACTGCTAATTACAAGCAAGCTTATGATGACCTTAAGTCACTTGAGGGACTTCTCGAAACTATTAATAAGGTAGCTGAAAACAAGACAGCAGATGCTCTAAGCTGTGGTACTTGTGGGGAGCCTGGATGTAGTGGAAGCTGTGGAGCAAATGGAGACATGACTATGGCTAGTAAAAAGACTGAAGTAGCTGCTCGTATTGCAGAACGTGAACTACGTCTTGCAGAAAAAGATGTAGACTGCGACATTGAAGCTTGTGATGGTGGAAAGGGCTGTAAGAAGAACACGAGAAAGGCTTCTAACGGTAACCAAGAGTCACTAATGGTCACTGATGTTCGTGACCTTGATGACCAAGCTGGTGTCTTTGACTTTGAAAAGACAATTACTCCAGACCATGTTACCAATGTAGAAGTTCCTGAAGATGTAAACGGTGAAGATGCTGGATACGTTCCTTACTACAATGATGGTGCCGAGACTGGAAAGACTCCTCAAGAAGATGACAGTCGTGATCCATTCCCTTACGATGGTACTAACCCTGCACTTGTTCCTTATGCTGGAACAGTAGCTGCAGTACAAGCTGGTCGTGAAAAGATTTTTGAAGCTCTACAAATTGTAGAGCGTCTTGAGAAGCTGGGTATGGTCCAAGAAGATGACCGTGCTAAGCATATCGCAAAGTTTGAACAGATGTCAGATGGAAAGCTTGAAGGAATTCGTGCTAGTCTTGACATGTTCGAAGAGTCTGGGGCCCGTCAACCCCGGAGCCAGAAAGTGGCAAGCGGAAGTAATCGTTTGCCTGAAATGGGTCGCATGACGACGGCCTCAACAGTAAGTCGCCAAGATATTTTGGTTGACGACTTCCTGATGACACTTTAATAATCCCCTACCTAAGGAGAAAGAAAAATGCTGCAACTCAATAGCGTAGCTAACGTTGGGGTTCACCGTACGTGCACCCCATTGTACGAAAAGTACGAGGCTACACCATACAACACATTCCTGGACCCATCAGAGACAGGTAACATCTACTCAGGAATGGTCGTTTACCGTACCGGTCCTGATACTGTTGCTCTTTTTGATGGTAACACAGCAACTAGTGCTGCAACAAGCCCTAAGCCATTTGGTCTTAGCTGCCTTGACCGCAATGCTAACATTGATGATGTTACTCAGGTTGGTGTAAATGCTTGGGCCGTATGGCTAGGTGGCGAAAATGCCTTCTTTACCATTACTGCTCCAGCTTTTGACACTACTCAGTCATACTCTGTAGCTACAACTGGTGCTCGTGTATTCCTATACGCAGGTACCGGTAGTGCAAAGGGAATGCTGACTTCTGCTGCTCCAAACGCAAATGCTACTCCAGTAGCTGAATTGATTGACGTTCTTGGGCCAACACAAATCGTTATCCGCCTCGTCCCAGTGGGCGTTAACTAATAGTCTGATTTAAGAAAGGAATCTCATAATGAGTTCATTGACCCCTAATGGTGCAGTAGCCGAAGGTTTGGCTCCACGCACTGCTAAGAGATCGGACGATTACGTCGCCAATATTGTAGAAGCACAAGAAAGACTTGCTGCTGCTACTGGACGTAAGACGGCCACAAACCAAGAGAAGCAACGCCGTTTGGCTACAATTCTCGCTGACAAGGACAACTACATGGTTCGTCTTGGTCAGGGTATGATTGGTCCTATCCAGCTTAAGCTTCGTTACCAGGGTATGACCCGTAACGTTCTTCTGGAAGACCCACTTACACCTGGTGTACCAGTTATGTATGACGTACTTGACGAATATGGTCAGGCTTACATTCTTTCCGGAAACGAAGGAGAAGTCCGTGTGACTCCTTTCGAAGGTAAGAAGGTACCAGTCCGTTTGTTCCGTATTGCTACATTCCCTCAAATTAAGAAGGAAGACCTCTGGTACTTGCGTGTTAACATCGTAGAATATGCTCAGGACATGTCCAAGCAAGCTATTATGATGCAGGAAGATGCCCGTTTGATTACGGTTCTTGAAGCTGCTATTAATAACTACGCTGTTGACCCTAACCACACAGTTTCACCTAACCACATTGTTAATGAACTTTCAGGATACATTACTCCTGACTCAATGTACGATCTCGTTGCATTGATTGAAGTTCACCAACTTGAAGCTTCACGTCTTTTGTTTAACCCAATTGACTACCGTGACCTCTACAAGTGGGACATTAACCAGACTGGTTGGGCATTTAAGGACCGTGTTGTTGCTGGTGAGCGTATTGTTCAATTCGGTGGCTTCCAAGTTCAGCGTTCAATCGAAGTACCACAGGGCACAGTCTACATGACTCCAAGCCCAGAGTTCCTCGGTGTATTCCCAGTTATGTACTCTCTTGATGTTGAAGAGAACCACACACCTGAGAAGTTCCACAAGGGATGGGTAATGGATGAGCTCGTTTCAGAGATCGTTCTTAACCCACGTGGTCTTGGTAAGATCGTTAAGGCCTAATAACCTTAATATTTACTACGAGGTGGGGTATGGGCTTAAAAACCCATGCCTCACTTCTGATGTAAAGTTTTTTCGCAGTAAAGAAATACCCTTGACGTATTAAACTAGGTATGAAAATTTCGTATCTATTTAGGGAGAAATCCCCTTGAAAATAGGAGCATTAAAATGGCAAATACTGTATCACGATCCGGAGATAACGGAAAGAGTACACCAGTAAACGTTCCAGCAATGGACGGTTACATCGAAGAACACAAAGCAGACCCAAAAGATCTAGCTGCAGCAAGAACACCTGTTGCATCTGGTTTTAAGTCTACACAGGATATTGAAGTTAGTGAATGGATTGAGAATCTTATGGATTCAGCCACTAACTTTTCTAGTCCTAAAGGAGCTTTTAAGCTTCGTCCAAAAGGAGTACACGGTAGTGTACAGACTCTAGATGAAGCCCTAAGAAGAGATCCTTTTGTTCTTAGAGCAGTACAGAGAGGAAAGATTCGTTTCCTTACTGATGCGGAAGCTATGCAAAGAATCGAAGATCTTGTAGATGAGGATGATGGTCACCATGATCACCAGCACCGTCTAGAAGAATCTCTAGGAGCAAATGCTAGTGAGAATAATGGAATGTACAAAATTCCATTGCCTGACGAAGCAGAGCCTAAGGGTCCATCTCAGACTTATCAACAAGTCTGGGCAAACTCTCAGAGTGCTCCAGAAAATGGTCACAAACATTAACTAAGGGGTCAGGTGACTGACTCCCTACAAGGAGCTTAAATGAGCAAAGAGACAGTCGATAATAACGGGCTAGAAGAGGCTGCTTTTGGGCAGTCAGCACCTGAACCACTTTCAATTATTGTGCCTAGTGGAGCACTAAATACTCAGACTTGGTCAAGCCAATCATGGTTCTACCCATACCTTCCTCAAACATTTGCTGGAGCTGTAAGTAACGGCTATGCTGCACCTACTGTTTCTGGTAATGGTTGGATGGGTCAGAATAACCAAGGTTTTGTTTTCCAAAACGGACAGTACAATTCTAAGAGAGAAGGATACGGAGCTTAATAATGGCTACTACACCAAACATTTCATCAGAGCAGTTAACGAAGCAGACTATTCGACAGAATTCAGCTGCTACGTCCTACATGCCGAATCCTCTTCAGATTATTAATGCTGCAACTACATCTAGTGGCCTTTACCAGCTTGTTGTAACTGATCTTACTACTGCATTCACTATTAGTGGTTCAGTTGCAGGAACAACTTTCAATACAGCAGGACTTACTGGTAACTCAACAGTTGCTGCTCTAGTTAGTGGACTTGCAGCTGTTATTCCTAGTACTATTAGTTTTTCAGTAATTGCAACTAGTGCAAATCTTCTTGGACAGACAACTACAGATATTGTATTCTCAAGTGCTACAAATGCTGCTCTACCAGTTCTAAGTACAAGTGGTTCAACTGCTACTGCAACTAATGTTCGCATTCTTGCAGCCAGTGGTCAGACTGCTTATCCTAACTACTATGGTACACCAAATGCAGTTCCAACTTGGATTGACGATGCTACAGTTCACGCTTACAATGTTGTAGGTTGGGGTGTAGTAGCTCAAGACACTACTCAAGTTGTACAGCAACAAGTTCGTCAAATTCGTACCGGTAACGGTCCTGATGGTGGACTTGAAACTCAGCAATACACTGGCTACTTTAATACCTACCAGAGTAATCTCAATCAGACTAAGCAGAAGAATACTAAGCAACAGCAGTGCTAAGGTAAATGCAATTCTTACCTGTTAAAATAAATATAGACGCTGTTATAACAAGAGCTGATGGTACCAAGGAGACACTTGGTGCCATCAGTCTCTTTAAGAAAGTAAATGCTGACGAGAATGAACTCAACACTAACAACCCAAGCCAGAAGTAGTCTATCTGCAGTTGTATTAAGTAGTGGTTCAGGATTTATAACGCCTAAATATCTAGAGCTAGGCCAAGGTTTTGGTACTTCTATGCCTAGTGATGAAACTACTTGGGCTCCTATTTCTCCTAGAATCCTCTGCACAGTAAGCCAGGCTACCAATAGTACTACTAATGACACCTACCGTGTTGTGGGTAGTTATGCCCCTACAAGTCTCGTCAATCTTAATAACCTTGGCTTATTTACTACTTCAGGTAGTGCTCCTCTTGGAACCGTAGCCAGCCAAATTAATCCCGGGGATACATCGGTTGTAGTTGAGGGTTACTATAACTTTCCTAATACTTATCCTTTCGACATACAAATAGGTTCAGAGGTTATGACTGTTACTAGTGGTAATGGTATTAATACCTGGAAAGTAACCCGTAATACCAATGGATCAAGTCCTACCACTTGCGGTATCCCAGTTAATACTCAAATAGTTGGTGGTCTTAATACCACCAATGGAGTAATGTTTCTTAAGGCAGATTTTTCAACTATTACACTAGATGCTGGTTCATCAATACAGTTTGTAATTGATTTACAGTTTATCTAAATGTAAACACTCTATTATTATACACTAGATCATTGAACAAGGAGACAAGATGTCCTACTCATCTTCTTACATATTCCCCCAAGAGGGCATCGACTATCAGATGGCTGTAATCCCTAAGGGAGCTGCTATCAGTGGTACTGTCTACCTCGGATTATGGGGACAAGGTACTGGAGCCAACTATACTAGCTGGGCCACTATTAGTGGTTATGCTTCAGCTAGTCAGATTGCTATTACTCTAAACTCTGGTACTTACCCAGTTTATGAAGTGGCTCCATTTACTGGGTACACCACTCGTACATCTCTTGTAAATGGTAACTGGGGAGCTCAGACTACCACTAGTATTACTGTTCCTGGTAATAGTAGTCTTCCTGTACGTTACAGTACTTACAATACTCCGATCGTGTTTACTAATGGTGGAGCTACTGCAAGTGGTATTAATGGTATCTTCCTTGCTATTGGTGCAAGTGGAACTAATGTCGGTAGTACTAGTGGTCCTAGTCTTACTGTTCTCTGGTATGCTCCATTCTCAGATTACTCCAGTATTACTCTTGCTAGTGGAGACTCAATTTCAATTACACCCACCTGGCAGACCGCTGCCTTCCAGTCATAATTAGGGGTCAAAGATGGCACTACCAGATAGAACTACTCTACGATCTTATGCGGGGTCAGCAACTCCCACTTATCTAACTAGTAATATAGGTAATACTTACAGTCCAGGGCAGACTTTTACTATTGCTTCAACAATTGACTGGAATGAAGTTACTATTAGTGGTACTAAGAGTAATAATGCTCTAGGAACTAGTGGTGTCTTTACTCTAGTTGTAGACTATGGTCTTCCAACTGAAGAAAAAATTCTATGTTCTGGGGTTATTACTCTTGGAAGTAATACTGTAGTAACAGTCTACTATGATGGAGCCAGTAATGGTCGTGGTTATGATGGAACTCCAGTTGTAGCTCACGGTACTGGTAGTTCTAGTAACTATAATGTCTTTCCTGTAGCAACTGCTGTAGAGCAGCTACAATTTAATCAGACAGTTGCTGGAGCTGTAGTTAGTGGAACAGCTGCTGGTGGAGATCTTTCTGGTAATTATCCCAATCCTAGTCTAGTAACTATTAATACAGTTACTTCTGGAATTTATGGGAATGTAGCTACAGTTCCTGTAGTTACAGTTGACGGTAAGGGACGTGTTATTAGTATTAGTGGTAACACTATTTCTATTGCACAGACTCAAGTTAGTGGTCTTACCAATACTCTTAATACTATTTCAGGAGAACTAACAGTTCTTTCAGGTAATATTAGTACTATATCAGGTGAAGTAACTGTTCTTTCAGGTAATATTAGTGTTATTTCAGGAGAAGTAACTCTACTCTCTGGTAGTATTAGTACTATTAGTGGTACTCTTAGTACTACTGTTAATAATGTCGCTATCCTTAGTGGTAGTGTAACTCTTCTTTCAGGGCAAGTTAGTGCACTTACTGTACAAGTTAGTGGACTTAGTGTACAGGTAGCTTCACTCTCTGGTAGTGTAGCCAATGCTCTTGTTAGTGGTACTCCAGCTACTGGAGACCTTAGAGGTTACTTTCCCAACCCAACAGTCAATCAATTGCAGGGTGTTCCAGTTACTGGAGTACCTACAGTTAGTGGTCAAGTCTTAGGATATACAGGTACTACCTGGGCTCCTACAGCTATTCTTGGTGGTAGCTCTAACCTAGTTAGTGTTACTCAAAACAATCTATCTAATGCTATTAGTAGTACACTTCTTTATCAGGCACCAGCTACTGGAGTCTACCAAGTTGGTTACTACATTAATGTAGTTTCTGGTGCTACAACTAGTAGTGTTCTTGGACCATTAACTCTAGTCTCAACTGACCCTAGTGGTAATACTACAACCACTTATGGTCCTAGTACAAGTACCAATAATCCAGCTACTGGTGTTCTTAATGGAACACTTTCTGTATATGTACTCTCTGGTACTAATATTAACTATGCTCTAGGATACACTAGTGTTGGTGCTACTTCAATGCACTATAACATGCAGTTGATTCTTAATGCATTGAGCATCTCTACTAATGTTACCTCATTTAATGGCCGTACTGGCCCTGTAAGTCCAACTAGTAATGACTATTTGGCAGCTGCAGTTGGTGGTATTGCTGGAGCAACTGCTCCTACACGCTATGTTGGAGGTACAACTGGTGGAGCTCCTATTACTGGGACATTTGCTAAGGGAGACTTTGTAGTTGATCAGACAGGTAGTATCTATATCTGTACTAATGCAGGAACTCCTGGAACTTGGACACTACCAGGAACTGCAGCTCAGACTAGTGCAGGAACTTCTTTTACAACTATTTTTGCTAGTGGTACCAATCAGGGTACGGCTACTCCAATCACTACAGGTGGAGCACAAGTACAAGGTGCTAATGGTACCAATGGAGTACTACTTCCACTACCAACTGCTGGTAATGTAGTATATATTGATAATGCTGATCCCAACAATACTCTCTTAGTATACCCTTATGGTACTGGAACTATTGATGGAGCTACAGCTGGACAACCAATTGTTCTAACTCCTAGCTCTTACTGGATGGGAGTCTGTGAAGCTGGTGGACTTAGTGCTTCCTGGGCCTCCTGGATTGGTGCCTACACTGGTACAGCCAATCAAGTTAATGTCACTTATGGTAACGGACAGATTAACTGGGGACTTGCCTCAACCATTAATGTTAATACTACTGGTAATGCTGCAACCGCCAATGGTGGTACTTATGCTAATGTTAATGCTAGTGGTACAACTCAAGCTACAGCCACTCCAATTGTTGCTACTGTAAATACTGTAAATGGAGCCAATAATACTAATGGAGTTAGACTTCCTAGTGGTACTGCTGGTCAAATTATCTATATTGATAATAATAGTGGTAATAACTTAAATCTCTACGCTACAGCCAGTGGTATTGTTGATGGAACTACTCCAGGTCAGCCTGCAGTTCTAGTGCCTAGTGCCTACTGGATTGGAATCTGTGAAGCTGGTGGTACTAATAATGTATGGGCTTCATTTGTTGGAGCTCTACTAGGTACTAACAATCAAATGTCAGTTACTTATGGTAACGGTCAAACAGTTTGGGCACTTGCTAGTACTGTAGTCACTAGTGGATTCCAAGCACAAGGATTTCCAGGAGCTCAGTTTGCTTCTCGCTATGCAGGAGCTACACAGTTCAATTCTCCTACTACAGGAACTTGGAATCTTGGTGACTATGTTATTGATCAGACGGGTAACATCTGGATCTGTACTCAAGCAGGTACTCCAGGACAGTGGCGTGAAGTCTCTCAAGATGTAATTACTAACACCATTATGGGTGCTTATCTATAATTTTAAACTATCTAAGTAAAGAGGATATAAACAATGGCAACTAATCCAGTATTAATGGCTAGAACGGGTGCAGCTGGTGCAGCCACTAACCTATTTTCAGTAACTTCAGGAACTGCTGTTGTCACTAACATTGTAGTAGCCAATACTGCTACAACTAGTGGTAACTTTAGTATCTCTCTAGGTACAGTGGCTCTCTTGAGTGGTGTAAATATTCCAGCAAACAGTAGTGCTTTCTTTGATGTTAAGCAAGTAGTGCCTTCTGGATTTAACATCTATGGTCAGGCTTCTGCCACCACAATTAACTTTCACATTAGTGGGGTAGTTATAAACTAATGGGTATTAGTGTCTACCCAGTAGCTTCCAATGCCAGTCTTGCTCCTAGTACAGTTCTTCCAGTTAACGCTTCTTCGGTAATCTGGGACGGACAGCTAATAGTAACATCTGGGCAAAGCCTAGTGGTGTCGGGTAATGGTGCTCCAGTCTATGTCTATGTAAATGGAATGCAAAAAGGCGCAGTAGTTACCATTAGTGGAGCCACTGTCAATAATGCTTATACTGTAGGTACTGGTGTACAGATTACTGCAAGTGGCTGGTCTGGAAATGCCACTATTAGTGTTGGACTTCCTCCCTATTCTCCCGCCCCACAACCTACTTATCCTACTACTCCAACATACTATAGTACTGGTACTAACTATACAAGCTGGCAATGGACTTGTGTAGTTGGTGGTAATGGTAATTTTGTAGCTCTACCTGGATTTAGTGCTACAAGTACTATCACTTATTCTACTAATAGTGGTGCAAGTTTCAATACTGTAGGCCTCTCATATGCTGCAGCTTGGGGTGCTGGCTGTTTTGGTATTCCTGGTGGTACTCCTTATTTCTATATAGTTGGAGACTATCAAGGTAATTATTCTACTACTAATATTGCTCCCTACAACACTAATGGAGCAGGAAACTCATGGTCTTATGCTACACTTCCTTATAGTACCTATTGGAGTGGAATCTGTTATGGAGCATGGGACACTAATACACTAACTAGTGGAATGTTCGTAGCTATTGGTGGTTGGAGTGGGTCTTCAGGAGCATATGCCCTGAGTACAACTCCTACAACTTGGACTGCTTTTCCTCTACCAGTTGCTTTCACTTGGTGTGATATAGCAGGAGGTGTACTCTCAGGAACCCCAACAGTCTTAACATACTGGGCAACATCAACAAATACTTCATATAATGCTTATTGTACAGTTCCAAGTATTGGGTCCAACCCTAGTTCCTGGACTAGTACAGCTGGTTTAACCTATGGTTATGGTAGAATTAGTTATGGTAATGGTTCTTTTGTAGTAATGTTTCCACAGAATAGTACTAATATTATGAATTATTCACAGAACCCCATTGGAGTTGGTTGGACTACTGGCTATCTACCATATAGTACTTACTGGGCAAGAGCTGCATGGTGTGATGGATGGTGGCTTGCTGTTGGTGGATGGAATAATGCCTCTACTAGCTATGCAGCCATTTGCTCTGGAAATAACTATACTTGGACAGCAATTAGTTGGCCTGGTAATTATTATTGGACTTCAGTTGCAGCTAGTAATGGTAATGTCACTAGTGCTTCTGGTTCAGGAGTTAGTGCCAACTTTTGTGCTGTAGCAGCTAGTACCTCAGTTGATGCATATACTACTCCAGGGCAGCTGTCTGTACCTAGTCCAGTGGCTAGTGGTATTGTTCCAACTACACCTATCTCTTTTGGTATCTATCGTGGCCCAGCGGTCACTCACTAGGAAAAGCATGGGTTCTGTCTCTTATCCAACCGCTATAGTTACAGCACTAAACTCTACCCAGCTGCCTGTTAATGCTGCTTCTGTACTAGCAGATGGGCAGCTGGTATCTAGTAATGTCAAGTCTCTAAATATCACTAGTAATACTGGTGGTATAGCTTATTTTACTGCTGGGCTTAATAATGCTACATTTACTGTTAGTGGTATTAATTATGCTGTAACTTCAGGTACTATTGCACCTCTAACTATACCTTCTGGGCTTAGTACAGTAGTGGTTACTTCCAACTTTAGTACTGTTATTCCACCTACAACTTGGACTAGCTCTACTCTACTCCCTAGTGGTGTAGTATTTTCATCCTGGAGTGGATTAACTTTTGGTGCTAATACTTTTGTAGCTGTAAATGGGTATGGTAATGCAAGTAATATAGCTGGATATAGTCTTGATAGTGGACGAACTTGGTTAGCTTCTACTATGCCTGTAGTGGCTCAATGGAGTTCAGTATCTTATGCAGCTAGTACTTTTGCAGCTGTAGCATATATTAGTGGTAGTAGCTCTACTAATATAGCTGCATATTCTCCCAATGGATACACTTGGAGTCTCTCTACTCTTCCAGCTAATGCTTATTGGCGTTCAGTTGCTGGAGCATCTACTGGTTATTTTATAGCTATTTCTGACGGTAACGGTAGTGCAACTCAGCAGGCTGCCTATTCTACTAATGGTGGTATTACTTGGAATAGCTCTACTCTACCTACAAATACAGCTTGGTGGGTTAGTGTAGCTTATGGTAATGGTAACTGGGTAGCTATAGCAGGTAATGTTTCAAGTCTTAACTATGCAGCATATTCTGCCAATAATGGAATAAGCTGGACTGCTTCTACACTTCCTGCAAGCTTAGCATGGAAACAAGTTGCTTATGGCTTTCCAAGTCAGACACCAACTTTTGTAGCTGTAGCAAATGCCACTAGTACTGGTGCCTACTCTACTAATGGTGGTGCATCTTGGTCATCCTCTACTATGCCTTATAGTGCTAACTGGCAGTCTATTACTTATGGTAATGGTTACTTTGTAGCTCTTGCCTATGGTAGCACTAGTGCTGCCTACAGTAATAATGGCTATACTTGGACTGGATTTTTAACTGGTACTGGTAACTTTTACTATCAGCTTGCTTATGGTAATGGAACTTTTGAAACTTTTAACTCTACAGTATCGGGTGTTAACTATTCTGTACAAGCTGGTATTCTTCCAGTAGAGTTTGGTATCTACTCTGGACCTTCAAAGACTTACTAAGGGATAATAATGGGTCAAGCTATATTTCCAGCCACAACTAATGTTAGTAGTATCGTCTCCCAACCCCCTACTAATGCTTCTTCTGTAGTATTAGACGGTCAACTAACAATTTCAGGAAGCTATACTCAAACAGTAACTCTTAATGGTAATGGTACCTACCTATATGCTGGGGGTAACTCACTAGTATTTACTATTAGTGGTAGTACTTACAATATTCCAGCCAATACTCTAACAGCCATCAATGCCCCTTCTGGGTCAGCTAGTGTTACTATTGCTGCTACTAATGTCTTATACACTACAGCTACTACATGGGCATCTGGTACTATTCCTACTGGTCAGTATACTGCAGGAACTTTTGGAGTAGTTAGTGGTACTGGTACTTTTGTAGTGGTTCCTTATAACTCTAACACTGGCTTATATAGTTTTAATGGACTTACTTGGAATACTGCTTCAATGTCTCACCTTTCTAACTGGAGTTCAGTAGCTACAGTAAGTGGATTATTTGTAGCTGTAGCTTCTGGTTCTACTAATATTACAGCTTATTCTACTAATGGTATTACTTGGGTAGGAGCTACAATTACCAACTCTTATAACTGGAGTGGAGTAGCTGCTGGTAATATAGGTAATACCAGCTATTTTGTAGCTGTTGCTGGTAATACTAGTAGTACTGCAGCCTACTCTACTAATGGTGGTCAAAGTTGGTCTAATTTTAGTAGTACTAATACTCCAGGGCTCTCTTCTATAGCTTATGGACTAATTAGTACTACTCCATATTTCTTAGCTGTACCTATTGCTAGTAATACAGGCTATTATTCTACTAATGGTACTAGCTGGTCTACTAATACTCTTCCTGTAAGTCAAAACTGGAATTCAATTGCTTTTGGAGTAGTTAGTGGTACTGGTACTTTTGTAGCTGTAGGAGCTAGTTCAACTGCAGCTTATTCTACCAATGGAACATCCTGGACTAGTGCCACTCTACCATCTAATATTAACTGGGCTAGTGTCACTTTTGGAGCTGGTGGATTTATGGCTATTGGTGGCCAGAATGCCACTAGTAATGTTACTGCCTTTTCAACTAATGGTATAACTTGGACACTGGGTAATAATACAGCCACTTCACAGTACTGGAATGCACTTGTTTATGGTAATGGTACTTTTGCAGCTGTTGGTAGTAGTAGTACTAATACTGCAACCACTTCGTACAACTACCTTACAGGATTTCCTCCACTAGGAGTAAATTTTGGTATTTATTCAGGCCCACTACAGAGTTACTAAGAGAGGAGAGAGTAAATGGCCGGACAGTCTAACTTTCCATTAAGCTATCAGGGTAATATTTTTACCACTCAACCTCCTGTCAACTCCTCTGCAGTTCTTTGGGATGGACAGCTAGTTAGTTCAACTACTGCCACTACAACTATTACAGGTAATGGTGGAGTAGCATACTTATGGACAGCTGGTAATAGTGCAATCTTTACAATTAGTGGTATTAACTATACTGTAGCTACAGGAGTAGTGGTTACAACTACAGGTTTTAATAGCTCAGTTACTGCAACTGTTACTGCCAACTTTCCTGCTCCCACTCTATGGAGCTACTCTACTACACTTCCTTCTAGTACACTATGGACTAATATTGCTGGTGGATTTAATGGAGCATTTACAGCTCTTCCTGGTGCTAGTAGTAGTGCTATTGCAGCATACTCTATTAATAATGGTATTAACTGGAGTTTAGCTACACTACCTAGTACTGGTTATTGGGGAGCTCTTGCATTCGGTACCCAAGGTGCTCAAGGTATATTTGCAGCAGCAGCAGGTTGGTATGGTAGTGGTAGTATTACTACTAGTGGTGCTTACTCTATTAATAATGGAGCTACTTGGTATCCAAGCACTATGGCATCTGGAGCTTCTTGGAACTCTATTGCTTTTGGTAATAATACTTTCGTAGCTGTTGGTGGATGGCCTGGACGAGCTTGCAATATTACTTATAATGGTTATGAATGGATTAATGGTACAGCTCTTCCTGCAAGCACTTACTGGAGTGGTATTGGATTTGGTAACTATAATAATGGTATTACAAATACTCCATATTTTATAGCTGTATCTTGGGCTGACGTACAGACTGCAATTACCAGTAATGGTGGACTTACTTGGACAGCAGGTGGTTCACTTCCTGCTACTCAATACTGGACTAGTGTAACTTTTGGTAATACTAGTGCCAATATTGGTACCTGGGTAGCTGTTGCTGGTGGTAGTAACAGTAACACTGGTGCATACTCTACTAATAATGGTGCAACTTGGACTAGTATGACTCTTCCACTTACCAACTATTGGTGGAGTGTATCTTTTGGAAATGGATACTTTATGACTCTTGCAGGTGGTCAAAATGGATCAGCCAATAACTATAGTGCTTATAGTGCCAATGGCTATACTTGGACTCAAGGGTCTATAACTACAAATGCTATATGGACTGGTACAGCATTTGCTAATAATAATTTTGTAGGAGTTGGTTACAACTCTACTTCAAGTGCGACTAATATTACCCCTCTCCCTCTACCAATTGCCTTTGGTATATATGAGGGACCTGCCGCTATATACTAAAATATAAACAAAACTTATCTAAGGAGATAAAATGTCAGATTTACCTAAAAAGCAAGTTGGTGATTGGCTTTATACTATAATGCCATCAACACCCTTTACCATTGAAGTATTTAGTGCCAATGATCCACACCCAGAAGGATGGCCTGTACTACACCAGCCATTTGATCCTGCAACTGGACTAGCTTGGCCTGATGAAGCAACTGCTGAAAAATGGGTGATTGATCAGATTAATGAGCACTATATGGCTCCACAAGACAAGTCTGAATTTCACCCAGATAATGTAGCTAAAAGTACAAAAGAATAACTAACTAGAAGGACGGCCTCATGGCTGAATCACTATATCAAGAAGCGTATACTGCACTAGGAGTTCCTGGTGCTACTGCTGGTTCTCGTTTTGCTGGAGCTACAATTAGTGGCTCTCCTACAACGGGTACATTTAGTGTAGGTGATTTTGTCATTGATCAGACCTCTGGTAGTATTTGGGTTTGTACTCAAGCAGGTACTCCAGGGCAGTGGTCTTTTGGTGATCCTTCTAAGCTAAGCTTATCTGGTGGTACTCTTACAGGGACAGTTAGTGGAGTTTCTGCAACTTTTTCAAATGCAGTCTATGTTTCAAAACTAGCAGTTACTGGAGATACTGATACTAATTATGGTACTAGATTTGTTGGAGCCACAGTTAGTGGTTATCCACAAGCTAGTCTTACTACTGCAATTAAGAGTATAGTTAGTGGAACTTTTCCAGCTACCACAATTTTTGATTCTAGTGGTAATATCTGGATAGCTAATACTAGTGTAAATAGTATAGTACAGATAGCTAGTGGAACTAGTACTATACAGACTGTACTTAGTGGTAATTTAAATGGTACTCCTATTGTAAATCCTTATGGGCTAGCATTAGACTCTAGTGGTAATCTATGGTTCTCTAATAATAATGCAGCCAGTAGCACTATTGGTATGGTTGCTTCTGGTACTACTACTGCAGTTGCCGTACTTAGTGGTACTATTCTTGGTGGGTCAACTATTAGTCAGCCTGCAGGAATAGCTTTTGACTCTAGTGGCAATCTATGGATAGCCAATGAGGGTTTAAATAATATTATTCAAGTACCATCAGGAATGAACACTACTATAAGTGTACTTAGTGGTAATATTAATGGTGCCCCACTTAATGCTCCTACTAGTCTAGTTATTGATAATCTAACTCAAAATGTTTGGATTAACAATTCTGGTGTTAATAATATTACAGTTAATGTTAGTGGAACTACTTTTAGTACAAGTGTAATTAGTGGTAGTGCTAATGGGATTACTCTAACTGCACAAGGACTTGGAGTAGATAAGCTTTCTAATGTCTGGGTAGCTAATTTTGGTACTAATAGTATTTTGCAGATTGTTAGTGGTACTCGTTCTGCTGTAAGTATAATTAGTGGTACTTTAAATAACTTTCAGTTTACTGGCCCTAACTCAGTAGCTATAGACTCTCAGTCTAATATATATGTTAGTACTACTACTTCAAATAGTTTATTACGAGTAGCTTCTGGAGTATCTAATAACTCTTTTTCAATCTCTTACCAAGCTGGAGATGTAGTTGTAGACCGTACAGGCAGCATCTGGATCTGTACAGTCAGTGGAACACCTGGTACTTGGCAGCAAAGTGGTAATGTACTTACCGGTGGTAACAACACTTTTAATGGTAAGAATACTTTTAATGGCGAAACTATAGTACAGACACCAGTCTTTGCTTCAGATGCTGCCAATAAATCTTATGTAGATACTAATGCCAATATTCCTGATATTGTGCCTCTTGACAATCTACAGTATGTATTTGACGGATTTACTACTAATTATACTCCGACTTATCAAGGAGTTGTAGTTAGCGGGACCAATCCAATGCGGTATATGCTATCGGTAAATGGAGTTATGCAGAAAGTTGTCTTTCCTGAATGGGTTTGGCTATCTTATCTGCCACAAGATGGGTTTTTAGTGGATGCTAATGGTAATTTATGGTTCTCAGAACCTCCACCACCAGGATCTACTTTCGATGCAAGAATACTACCAGGTCCAACCAGTAACAACAGTACAACAATTTATCCGTTCAATGCAGCGGATATCCTATTAGGAGCATAAATAATGGCACGTAAAGTAATGAATTACACCAGCTATACGTTTAACCCAGCTACACGTACAATAGTTCTTCCTCAGTATTTGGCTCAAGAAAGACTCATACTGATCACTAATGTTACACGTGACCAGGTTCTATTTAACTTTTCTGACCCTAGTCGTCAAGCTACAACTTACACTAACTCTGTAACTGGAGCCACTGGTTCTACTACTATTGTACTTGCCTTCAACACTACTTCAATGCTAGCTACAGACAAACTATCAATAGTAATTGATGAGTATAATGAGAAAATGGTACCATCCCAAGAGTTCACAGATCCAGTTGGTAAGTTTCGGGTAAGTACTCCTCAGTCAATGATCGACACAGACTTTGAGTATGGTAATCAGACTTCAAAATGGGAGCAGATTGGTTTAACTAACTTCCACCCTTCTAGCTACAATCTTTACCCACCAATCACTTACACTACAGTATCTAGTATTCAGATGCCAGCTGGACAGAGAGTGGTTACAGTAGCCACTTCAGGTGCTCACGGACTTTCAGTTGGTAACCCAATCCAAGTACTGGACACTTTCCTTACCCCTGCTAATGGTAACTTTATAATTGAAACAGTTCCTACAACCACTACATTTACTTATAGTGCTAATGCTATTAACTCTAGTAATCCACCAATTACTAATATTTTTGATACATATAAGACTAATATTTATCAACAAGCTTACTATACAGGAGCTAGTATTGGTGCAGCTCCCAGTATGTCTACAAATGGACAGGTAGTTACAGTAACTACAACCATTCCACATGGATTAAGTCTTGGTAATGAAATTGCAGTTTCTGGTGTCACTGGTACTAACCCACCAAATGGTAACTTCCAGGTAACTGGTATTACAAGTCCAACTACATTTACTTATGTAGCTACAAGTGGTGCTCCTAGTGCACTTACCACTACAGGTGCTGTACTCTCCCCACGTAATCAGTCTATGTTTACCCAGCGTCCATTTGATGGTGGAGTTCTCTTTGGGCCTAACTCATTTAGTAATCAGACTCAGAGTATTCGACAGACTAGAAGAAACTTCCACTACCAGTCAGGTAAGGGTCTACAAATGGCTACGGGTACAATTCTTAAGCCTACCTTTACTATTGACAACCTTGTAGTCTCTGGTGGTACAGCCAATAACAATAATATTATCGTACAGACTCGTGAAACTCACAACCTACAACCTGGTGTAAGTATTACAATTGGTGGAGCTACAACTTCTGGGTACAATGGTACTTATGCTGTAAACCAAGTCTTAAATGCCAACCAGTTTAGCTATATTGCAAGTGGTATTCCACCACTTACTCCAGCTACTGGTAACTTTTATGCTAGTGTTAACGGTTGGTATGGAGCAAGTACTAGAATTGGTATGATGAACCAAGCAGATGGTGCTTTCTGGGAGTATGATGGAATTAGTCTTTATGCTGTTCTTCGCTCATCAATCCAGCAGATCTCTGGACGTGCTAGTGTAACTAACGGTAGTTCAGTTGTTACTCAGACTGACCTCAACTTTCCAACCTATTTTTCTAAGCAGTTGGTTCCTGGTCAGTACATAGTAATTCGTGGTCTAAGCTATCGTGTAATTGATATTATTAGTGATACTCAAATGAATATTAGTCCTCCTTATCGTGGAGCCACCAATACATATGTAACAGTTACTCAGACCATAGAAAAGAGAATTCCTCAAGCTCTATTCAATCTTGATAGAATTGATGGTACTGGTCCTAGTGGGTATACCATTGATGTTACTAAAATGCAAATGTGGTTTATTGATTACTCTTGGTATGGTGCTGGTGCAGTTCGATGGGGTATAAGAACCACTGAAGGTGACATTACATATGTTCACAAGATTGCTAATAATAACGTCAATACTGCAGCTTATATGCGTTCTGGTAACCTTCCAGCTCGTTATGAGACTAGTACCAATAGTCCTACTGTATTTATTAGTCCCAACCCAGTTACTGGTTCTGGAGTTCTAAGTACAGATACTGTTTTATACACTACCGATACTCGTAATGCAGCAGGTCAGATTCTGTTTCCTGCATCAGGTACACTATTAATACGTAACTCTAGTGCATATGAATATGTTAACTATGCTGCAGTTACTAGTGGTGGATTCTCTGGTTTAACTCGTGGTCAAGCTGGTAACCTTAGTCTAGCAACAAGTATGGCTTCTGGTACTACAATTGCAACTGTAGCTAGTACAGCTGGTCTACAAGTGGGTCAGCGTGTTGCTACCACTAGTGGTTTCCCAGTTAATACCTACATTACTGGTCTAACTACCAATAGTACAGTCTCACTTAGTAATGCTGCACTTATAGTCAATCCTACAATTGTAGCTATTCCAATGGGTAATACAGCTACAACATTCCCGTATAGCTATACTGCTCCTACAGTAGTAGAGCTTGCTTATCCAAACTTCTCTCCTACAATTAGTCACTGGGGTACTGCAGTAGTTATGGATGGTGGTTTTGACCCTGACAAGAACTTGCAGTTTACTTATGGTATGACCAATCAGGTTACAATTGCTTCAGGACAGACCAAAGCTCTACTATCAGTTAGAATTGGGCCTAGTGTTGACAACAGTTTGATTAGTTCTGTTCTTGGTTCTCGAGAGCTTACTAACCGAGTTCAGCTACAAATGCAAGTTATGGATGCTGTTATTGCAGCTTCTGGTAACACTACTGGTAACGTACTGGTTAAGGCTGTTCTTAATGGTGTACCTTACTTAATCTCTGGTGGTACTCTACCAGCTTGGACTAATGCTGTTGGTGGAGCTGCTGTTCCTAATAGTTCACTAAGTCAGATTGTAGACTACTCTTCTGTAGCCAATGGAGTAACCATTTCTGGTGGTGAAACTATTAACGGATTCTTTGCAGGTGGTGTTGGTAACCCAACAGACTTGTCTAAGACTCGAGACTTGGGTAACTCAATCTTGGGTGGTGCTGGTAATGGTTTCCCTAACTCAGGTATCTACCCAGATGGTCCAGATACTCTAACACTAGTTGCTACTAACGTTGGTAATGCATCGGCTTCCATCCTTGGACGTATTACTTGGGTTGAACCACAAGCCTAGAAAGGCTCAGTAATGGGTTTAAACAAAATACAAGGTCCAGCTCACGCTCTGAGTCCAATCTCACCTGTAGACCTAGTTGCTAGTGATATTATAGCTGCCAATACTGGAGCTGTAATTAGTGGTTTTTTAACAGTCACTGGTAATACTGTTATTAGTGGGTCTGTTACTGTTGCAGGCAGCTTTAATGCTCAGCAACTCTTGGAGACTGTAGTTGATATTACCTTAGCTAGTGGTACTACTACAGCTGTCTTAGACTACTCACAGGGTAATATTTTCACTCTTACTGGTACTCAGCTTACTGGTAATGTGACTCTTAATGTTATTAATGTACCCTCAGTTCCTAGTAGAATGACTACACTTAATGTGTTAATAACTCAAGGTTCTACAGGATATGTTCCAGGCACAATTAATATTAATGGTAGAGCAGCTCTAATTAAATGGCCAGGTGGTACTATTCCCACTCCCACTAGTACTGTGGGTAAAATAGATATTTTTGGGTATACACTATACTATTCTTCTGGTCTAATCTGGACTGCTTTTGCTTCTGCGTCCTTGAACTACTAAGGAGCGGGATTTATGCCCTTTCTTAATAGCTTAAGATCTCAAGTTAGCCCACAAGCTCTATATGCTTCTAGTACTAGTGCTAGTCTATACCCTTTTGGTATAGCAGCTAGTTTTACTTTTACTACTGGTGGACAGACTGGTCCAACTGGTCCAACTACCTCTACTCTACTAGGCGTCTATAATACTGGAACTAATCCTTGGCTTCTTTACTCTACTTTTTTTAGTCAAGTGGCTGGGTATCAGGGATATCAGCTCTGGACTGTACCCATAACTGGCACTTACCAGATACAGTGCTATGGAGCTACTGGTGGGGGTTCTACTGGGTGGGGTTACTATGGTGGGTCTTCTGCTAATATGGTTGGAACTTTTACACTTACTAAGAATACTCAATTAATTATAGTAGTGGGTCAAGCTGGTGCAACTAACTATTACGATGCTGGTGGAGGTGGAGGAACATGGGTAGTTTCTGGCTCTGTTCCTTCTACCTCAGTACCATTAATAGTGGCTGGTGGTGCTGGTGGCAACTCTGCTAGTGGTGGTAATATTAATGCTTCTACCACTACCACTACTCTAGCAAATGCTTCACAAGGAGCATCTTCTACTGGTGGTAATGGTGGGTATTCCCCTGGTACTCCAGGTGGTGGTGGTGGCTGGCTTGGTAATGGAGCAGGTTCCTGGTATGGTCAAGGATTTCAGAATGGTTTAACTAACCCTAGCTACCAAGCATATGGCGGCTTTGGTGGTGGCGGTGGTGGTGGTGGATCTTACGGTGCTGGTGGAGGTGGAGGCTATACAGGGGGTCCAGCTTCTTCATGGTCTTATAATGGTGTTGGCGGTGGTTCTTATAATATTGGAAGCAATCAATCCAATAGCTTAGGGTCAAGCTCTTACAATCAACCGGGTTACTGTACTATAACGAGGCTAACCTAATGACTACTCCTACTCCTCCTAAAAAGAATATAAGTAGAGGATTTTACAGTCCTAATGCCAGTGTATATGAGGGATGGCGTCTTGGACAGGGTAGTATCTTTAAGACTGTAGTAGTTACACTAGCTTCACTAGTAACAGTAGGCAGGCGTAGACAAATTCTTCGTACAACTGCTGCTGCAAGAATACAAGCTGCAAGAGCTACACGTATTGTAAGCTCTAACAGACGCTCAAATGCCACTAAAATTCCTATTGGAATTGCCAATAGAGTTGGGGTATTTATAGTTTTTGCTAAAGCTCTAGCTGTTAAATTTACTCGTTCTGATAAGAGAGTTATTAAAAATCGTAGTGCACAAGTGGTTCAAGTCAGTATTACTAGAGCCAAGAAACAGAATGCATTTGTTCGTATAGCTCGTGCACTCTCTGTATCTATTCCTCGTGCAAGAAGAGCTCCAAGAGACTATGCTAAGAAAGTTCTTGTTACTGCCTCTAGTTTTATTAAGTTTAGTCTAGCTAGAGTGGTTAATATTCGACATGGAGTAGACACTACTCATGTAAGTTCTTCTACTAGTTCCAGTAATTACTCTATGGGCAATCTACTAGATCTTGAAAATCCAACTATTATTGAAGATGGAGTTCCAGTAGACTATAGTGAAGGTCTTGATAATCTTGGTCAAGACACTATTCCGTTCTAGTAGAATGTACTTTACAAGACTTCTTATACTATAAAATACAAGGAGATCTTATGACTGATGTTAGAGACATAATTGTTGAATGGGCCCAATGGGGTGTCAAGAACAATAAACAGTTCAACTATTCTGAAGGACCCCAGAGAATGTCTGGAATTGGGCATCCTGGGCATCTTCCAGTAATTGCAGACTGTTCTGCTTTTGTAACACTCTGCTATAACTGGGCTGGTGCTGCAGATCCAAATGGCTTAAAATATAACCATACTGGATATACTGGAACTCTAGTACAGCATGGAAAACAAGTTACTCTTGCTCAACTTAAAGTTGGAGATATTGTAATCTATGGTCCTGGAGTTGGGCAGCATGCAGCTCTAGTTGTACAGACTGGTAAAGATCCTTTAACAGTCTCTCATGGGCAACAGGGTGACCCTAATTATGTTCATGTCTCCCAAGATTCAAGAACCCATCGTTTCTTTACTTACAATACTACTGCTATAGGTGCAGTTCATAATCCACCCACAAAGTAGGACTAAGTGTCTAATATTAAACGTTTAAGAGTAGACTTTTTAACTGGTTTACTAGCTAGCCCAGGATTAACAGGTACTGCACCTGGTATTATGACCATGACTGGTAGTGGTTTTGGTAATATTAACTTAAATGCCACTCTTAATGGTGGTGGAACAGCTATTGTTAGTGGTACTTACCTTCCAGTAATTATTAACCCTGCTCCATATTCTAGTACAGGAGTTAGCTCTAATGCCCCAGAAATAGTATGGGTATATCAGTATTCTGCTAATTCTACTACTGCAAATGTTCTTAGAGCTCAAGAAGGTAGTAACCTTCCAATAGGTGGTAACTGGAGTCCTGGAGTAGTATGGAGTCATGGTAGTACTACAAATGATTTTGGATTACTTAATGATATAGCCAATGGAGACTTTCCAAGCCCTACAATTAGTGGTCAAGTTCTTACTTCAATAGACTCTACTGGTACACTTAGCCCAGTCTGGGCCACCCCTTCTATACCTACAAATGTAGTCTTATCTTCTCCAATTGAACCCACCACAATTATTAATACAACTATTAGTGGTAATGTCACTTATGATGTATCTGTTGGTGCTATAGTATACTATACTATTGCAGCCACTGGTAATGTTTCTCTCAATATTACTTCTAGTACAGCTGGAACTCTCAATAATCTACTACCTGTGGGTGGAACTATTAGTATTATTTTTATGATGACTAATGGTAATACTCCATACTATGTAAACAACTTTTATATTGATGGTAATGCTGTTAATATAGCTTGGCAGGGTGGTACAGGTGCCCCTACTGGTGGAGACTCTAATGCAGTTGATGTCTATTCATACACTATAATTAAGACTTCCTCTTCTCCCACTTACAAAGTACTAGCTTCTACCAACAAGTTTGTTTAAGAGTAGTTTATGCCTGTATTTAGTAACTACTCTGCTGCTTCTAGTAAAGGCTTTGGAGAGCTAAGAACTATTAATAGAGTATGGGCTGATACTTTTCAGAGAACAGCTACAACTAGCGGCTTAGGGCCCAACACACTAGATCAGCAATACTGGCAGCCTATTCGAGGTAACTGGTTTGTAAACACTAATGGTCAAGCTGAGTCTGATGATAGTCCTGCAACATATCCTATTAGTGCTGCCTATATGGCCACTCCTTTTATTACTACTTTAATTGCAAGTGGAGTTAGTATAGGCACTGGAGTAACATTCTGGCAGACAGATGCAAATAACTGGTATGCTGCAACTCTAACTTCCACTAATGGTAATTATTCTTATCCTTGTATTACTCCAGTATATAACACTTGTGCAACTTGTACTGGTGGTGGTAGCTGTGCCACTAATCCCAGCTGTCACACCGGAGTTAGTGGTGATTGTGGAACTTATGTAACCACTTGTAGCTCACCTCCAGTATATGGATGCTGTAACCCCAATTGTGGACCAACTACACAGCAAGTGTTGAATGGAAATTGTGGAGCTGCATCTTGCCCTGGTAATAATAGAACTAGTGCAGGATGCCCAACTGTTGCTACAAGCAATGCTTGTGCAACTTGTACTACTGGAGCTTGTGCAACTTGCAATAGTATAAGCTGTGGTACTTGCCAAACATGTACTACTGTATGTAACACTTGTAGACATAATGCTGGTGCAAGTAGTGGGCAGGGTAATATTTATGTTACTAGTGCTGATTGTGCAGCTTGTGGAAGTACTCAAAATTGTACTTATGTAACTGACTGTGTTAAGTGTGGGTCAACTAGTACACCTGTAACTGACTGTCGTTTATGTGGCACAACTACTGTAACTGTAACTGACTGTAGTATATGTGGGACAATCCCTGGTGCTTCAACTCAAACATATCAGTGCTATGATATTATTGATACTCCAGACCCCCAAAATTGCTTAATTTCAAGTGGGGGTACCTATTCTTGTACTAAGTCTTATGGTACTGACTGTGGTTGTGTATGTCAGCCAGGGTATATACAGACTACATCAACTTGTACAGCTACAGCAGATTTTTATTTTTTAAATATTATAGCTTCTGTTAATGGAACAGTAAGTACACTACAGAGTACAAATTTAGGTTATGGTAAAGTTCCAGACAGTCTAACTATAACCACTTCTGGAAATGTAGTTACAGTAAAGACACTTAACCCGAATGGTACCGTATCAACTACGGGTGGTGGAATTCTTGGGCAGTTTGTTGGTATAATTAAAGTACCTAGTTCACAAGAACAGGGTTCAACTGTAAATAGTTTTTACGCTAGTATTTAGGAATATAATGTCAACACCTTATGAAAGACCAGCCAGGCCATGGGATCTATTTAATAAAAATCTTGGTAGAGTTGAAAATGAAATGGCAGAAAGTAGAATGTCTATCTGTAGAGAGTGTCCAGAATATATCTCTCTAACACACCAGTGTAAAGAGTGTGGTTGTATTATGAATGCCAAGACAAAACTACCCAATGCAGAATGCCCTCTTGGAAAATGGGGACAAGTTAGAGTTAATATTAGGAAAGAAGAAAAATAATGTCAGATCAACACGAACATGATAATGAAACACCACTAACTAAAGTTACTTTTATTATTGATGGAACAGTTGTAGAGAGTATGCAAGTAGATGATAGACTTGCTGCTATTTTTTTAAGTGAGCCCACTATTGTAGAGACTACTGGACTTCACTTAATGAATGGAGACCTCTATAGTGCTGAAACTGGAAAGTTTACTAGACCTGCACAAGAGCTAAACTAGTACTGGATCAAATATGAGACCAAGGCCAATTCCACAGTATGCTATTGAACCCGTAGGTGTAATGATCTATGTTAATGGTACACTGACTGACCCTGACAATGAAAATGTTTACTTACAAGTAGTAAATAGTGATAACGGGAATGTAATTGTACCTAGTGGTACTCTAGCTACAAGAGAGAGTACTGGTCAATATCAGTATACTTTTAATTCTAGTCAGACTTCTGTACAGGGCAACTATGTAGCTCAGTGGTACTATACTATTAGTGGTAGTGTTAGAAAGTATGATGATCCATTTGTAATTACAGATCAAATGCCTTATTTTCAAAATCTTACTTATGATGAAAGACAGCTGGTAATTGGTATCTTTCATAGACTAGATAAGAGTTTTGATTCTACCCAAGGTGGTCCTTACCTACAAGAGCTTATTCAGAGTGGTTTTAATGGTTTTGAAGAAGTGGCTTTTATGATGAGCACAGAAACCATAGACTACTGTAACTATGAATTTCAGCCTGTATTTCAACCAGCATTTGAAGTGGGAAATAATGCTATGGCTCCCTGGCCTAGTAGCTATTATGGAGTCTTAGCCACTCAGACTTATGCTCACTTTTTAAAGCATATTGCTAGAAACTATATTGAACAGCCTACTCCTCAGGGTATGAATGCTGCTTGGATGGACCGTAGAGACTATTACACTAGATGGTGGCAGCTCTATACTTTTGAAAAAGAGATTGCTGATAAACAACTTCGTCAAATGAAGCGTGCCTATATGGTTGGTTCAAAAAGAAGTATGCTGGTTGCTGGTGGACTTATTCCACGTATGTTTGTTAACCCTGCAAGACCTCACTACATGTATGCTTCGGTTAATGCCGGCGGTATGTAATGTCTCAGATTCCAAATGATATTCCCGATACATGGGGATTAGGTATAGACTCTACTCCTGGACCTGTTCTACCCCCTATACAACCTTATGGAACACTAAACTACCAGGTAGAGAGTCCTCTACTTGTAGTTAAACAGAGAGAGATCTGGTCACAGATTGATCAGCAAAGATTTCATGATGAAACATTGCAGTGGTATGGAGAAGAGTGTATAGTAAGACTTCTTTGGCGTGCAGAAGATGCACAAGCTGGATTAGTAACTTATTGCCAGACTTGTCAAGATTCTCCTGATCCTTCTAATCCTTCTAATAATATTCAGAGTAGAGTTAGTAAAGCTTATAGACAGACTGGTAACTCTTACTGCCCTGAATGTTATGGTACTACTTTTACTGGTGGATTTCAGCCGACAGCTTATCATTTATTTATGTTGGCTGCTGATACTGAAGATGTTAGAAAGAACCTATCTACTGGTCAATTCTGGCAACAGAATCCTAGAGTACAATTCTCCTGGTTCCCTAGACTTAGAACTGGTGATTTAGTAGTTAGAGTAGAACAGTGGCAGGGTAATCTTCCAACACTAGCTACAACTCGTTTTCAAGTTAGTACAGTAAGTCCTCAGACTATTAGAACTGGACCAGGGTCAAGTGCTCAGTATCCAGCTCAAGTTGGAGTACAGCCATACACTAATACCACTATTATTGTAAATCAGACTTGTACTCTAGAAAATCTATTTCCAGGTCATCCATACTATGAGGTTCCCTACCTATGAAAATGCCTGAAGAACAGACTAGACAAATCTCAGAAAGAGCCACTACTATAGCTCGTGCTCTTGCTCCCAAAGATACTGGTAGAGGAGCATCTGCTTTAGTGCCTGTTAGTACTACAGGAGAAATTGGTATCTCTATTCCAGCTAGTGTAAAGTATATGTACTACCAAGATCAGGGAACTCCTCCTCGTGTTATGACTGAGTTAATTGGTAGAACTATTCCAATTAGAAATCGAAGTGGTGGTATAGTTTTTAGAAGAGCTACAGCTTCAAATGTAGGCAAAACTATAGTAACTCGTGATGGTTCTGGTTCTATTATAGGTGTAAAAGTAGGCTGGCAACACCCTGGTATTAAGAAGCAAGATTTTATTGGACGAGCTCTAAGACAAGCTGTTTCTGAATGGGCTATGTCTACTACAAATCGTGAACTTATTGAAATGCTAGATCATTCTGAACTAAAAGGACTTATAGACCTACTAAGAGGAAAGTCATAATGTTTACTACTGGTGTAAAAACAGCCTTAGTAGAAGCTCTAGTTGCTGGGTTTAATGCTCTTAACCCTACTGGAACCTCTAATTTAACTGGTCAGTTTAACTACCCTCAAAGCAATACTACAGACTTAACTCCTAATAGTGTTACCATAGAGTATCCCATGGAAGAAGTACAGTGGCCTGCAATCTTTGTACAGTTTAGAGTTAGTAAGAGTCAATGGACTGGACTTAATCCAGACATCTATACTACTACCTCAGGAATACCCACTACCACTAGTAGTAGACAGATATATTTTGAAGGAGTAGTTGACTTTCAAATACTAGCTATGCATTCAGAAGAAAGAGACCGACTCTGGGACTCTCTCTACAACTTAATCTTAATGGATAATGCTAGTCCTGGTAGTATAGCTTTCTATGAGAGTATTAATGCAAATGACTTAATAGGACTAACTTTCTTAGAGAGTACAGTAACCACTGTAGGAGATACTATTTCTATGGGAACTCCATATAGTCCAGAAGAATTAACGTATGAATCAACAGTTAGAATTAGCTGTATAGGCCAAGCCTATGAGACCAAATATGATGTTAATCTTAGTAAAATTAGTGGTGTTACAGCTAGTGGTACTATGGTTATTAACTTTGGCTAATTCAACATTGTAACTTTCTAAATAACTAATACAAATCAATGTAAGGAGAATTCTATGCCAATTCCGAACTATCAGACGCCAGGTGTCTATGTTACCCAGATTACCAGTCCTACAACTGGTACTATTCCTAACAATGCTCTGAATGTTGCTTTTTTTGCCTATGTTCCATCTGGTAATGCTCCAGTTAATGGCTGGTCAGATAAGTTTCTAGTTACCAATAGTGGTACACCTCAGACTTTTACTCTAACTCAGAGTGGAACTATTAGCAACTTTAGTCTTATTAATAATACTACAGGTATTGTTCAAGTAGCTAGTGGATCTGGAGCTCTTGTAGCTTCTGGGTATAACTATGCTCCACCTGTTACTAGTGGAAATATTACTACATTTACAGTTAGTGGAATGTCTCCAAATACTTGGTTGTCAGCTAGCTATAGCTATCCAACTGCTCTATATGGTCAGCTCTATACTTTCACAGACTTTAATAGTGTACAGACTGCTTTTGGTCCAGCTTTTGCTACTATTAATGGTAATTCAACTGTATACTCTCCAAATACTCTTGCTGCTTATCTTGCGTTTGAAAATGGAGCAACTGTAGTAAGCTGCATGAATATTGTAGCTGCATCTGGTGGTACTAATACAGAATTCTTAACTGCTATTCAAAGTACTACAACTATTCCAGGTATTGATGTTATTGTTCCACTAAGTTTTGACTCTACTTATAATGTTAGTGGTCAGAGTAATGGTGCACTATTCTATGGTTTGTCAGGATACTTGCAAGCTCAAGCCAATAACTCAGTTTACCAGAGAGCATTTATTGGAATGGATAGTTCAGTGGGTAATGGTACTACTCAAAACCTAATTAATACTTGTCAAGCTATTACTTCTAACCTAAATAGCACTCGTATGACTCTAGTAGCTCCTCAAACTATGACCTATAACCCAGCTATCAATGGTAGTGCAGGAACTGTAACAGGAATTCTTAATATTCCAGGTTACTACTTGGCTGCTGCTACTGCTGGACTATTTGCAGGACAGCCTACTGTAGCTACTCCAATTACCAATAAGTTTGTAACTGGTTTTGCTGGAATTCCTAATCAAATTTCAGTTGCTGATTCTAATACTCTACAGAGTTATGGAACTACAGTAGCTCGTCAAGATAAGTTTGGTAATATTACTATTCGTCAAGGACTAACTACTAATACTAGTAACTGGCTAACTCAAGAAATTTCAATTAATGCAATTGGAGATCAGCTAGCTAAAAATATTACTGATGCAGTTAATAATTCAGGTATTATTGGTAGTCCTCTTACTTCAGTTACTCTTTCTAATCTAGAAAATATTGTAGGGGTAACACTAACTCAAGCAGAGAGTAGTGGACTAATACAAGCTTATAATAATCTTACTTACCAGCAGAGCCCAAGTAATCCAACACAGATTAATGTTAGATTCCAATACTCACCTACAATTCCTCTGAATTATGTAAATGTAGTATTCTCAGTTAACTCTGCTACCGGAACTATTCAGTTCTAATTAATAGGAGCAATTAAATATGTCAAAGTCAAGTTTCAGAGTAGGTGGAGCCTATACTAGAATTACCTGGAATGATGGTAATGGTAATGGTGGAACTCTAGCCTATGTAGATGTTATTAGAGAGACAGCACCTCGTGCAGTTGCTCAAGCTCAGCCTATTCAACCACTAGATCAAGAGTATCCTATTGAAATTGCTTTTCCAGGTGCTCTTGAAGCTGGTACAATTGAAGTTACTCTTCGTGAGCAATGGGAATCAGAAGTATGGAATGCTTTTTATGCTACTTACTATGATGATGCTGGTAATCAACAACAAATTGCTGATCTACTGGGTATTTTCAAAGCTCAGTTACAGGCCGGAAATAGTGGAGTTAGTCTTCAAAAACTAATTATAGATCCTACTACTAATAAGACAGTACGTAGTATTACTTACCACAATCCTACTATCACCGGAATTATGGTTGATGAAGTTGTAAATATTGGTACAATGACATTCCCTAAGAGTGTTCAGTTTATGTATACTCACAGAACTGAACAATATCAAGATACAGCCAAACTTACAGCCACTCAAGGTAATAAGAGTGTACCAACTCAAATTTCATCCACTGTTAATTTTGAATAGATAATTAATCTTTAAGAAAGGAAAGGTATTATGCCTTCACGTTCAATTGTAGTACAGCTCCAACCAGGAGTACAGCAGGCTATTTTGCCTGACCACAGAAAAATGCTTCCAGGTATTCAATATGTTATTGACTGGGATACTTTTGAAAAGATCTCTCTTGGAGCTCGTCAAAATGTTATTCAAGTAGTGACAGTTAACACTGACTCTACTACAGCAAGTGGTTCATATGTACTTGCTCAGACTTCAACTGGTGTTAATGCTCAGCTTAGTCTCAATACAGTTCTTACTACAGTAAGTACTACACCTACCTCTTACACTCTTGCAGGTTTTGCAGGTCAAGGATATGATGCAGGTGGAACACAAGGTACCAACACTGGTGTTGCTCCAAACTATACTGGTAATGCTGCTAACCAAGCTCTTACTGGCCCTGCCGGTGAGCGTTACCTATATGTTTACAATGCTAATGCTACCATTACAAGTGGTCAAGTTACTGTATGGCAAGACGAAGTATCTCGCTTTGCTACCAACGGCCGTCCTACCTACCAAGTATTTGTTGATGGACAAGGTACACAGTACGTAGCTTCTAGTGATGAC